>Ga0131853_10024187_pt1 | contig 10963 bp, 10 predicted proteins | sample TergutLab28metaG_FD_92764 | JGI IMG/M metagenome (GOLD analysis project Ga0131853, IMG submission 92764) | Labiotermes labralis P1 segment gut microbial communities from Petit-Saut dam, French Guiana - Lab288 P1 (version 2) (version 2) | ecosystem: Host-associated > Arthropoda: Insects >...
AAATTATTGAGCGAGGAACACATGCTAAGCTCATGACATTGGATGGCAAATACGCGGATATGTTTAATAAGCAGGCAAGGAATTATCAACCTGACGATGATGATAGCAGTGGGGTGGCGATATGAAAAAGGACAACAAAGAAAAAATAAAAATGCCCATCGCTAAAACCATCAAGCATAACTGGTTTATGATGAAAACGATCAGTTCTGCATCACCATTTATGTTTATTATCATGTGCTTAGACGCAATTAGATGGCATGGTATGAATTTTATCCTATGGACGATGGGTGTCGGTTATGTGATGCATGCGGTAGAATTTGGGCATGATTTCAGCTCCGCACGCAGACGCATTGTGATAATGATTATATTGCAAGGGCTTTCCGCGCTTTTTTCAGCTTGGGCGCATGGGTATGTAGAGCATGTTTTTAATGTAAGGGCTGAGAAAAAGTTAAGGCTTATGCTGTATGAAAAAGCTAGAGCCATTGATTTGGCGTGCTATGACGACCCCGAATATTACAATAAATTTGTGTTATCGGTATCAGAATCAAGGAATGCAGTCACGCGTACGATGCAGATAATCAATAACATGATAACAGGGCTAATCATGTTTGCAGCCGACGGTACCTTTTTCTTGTTCAATGACGCGTTGTCCGTTCTGTTTGTTTTTGTATCATTCACTGCGCGGTTTTTAATTGGCAAGGCCATCAGTAAGGTGGATTTTAAGGTGATATTGGCTGAAACACCATTCATCAAAAAAAGGGCTTATATCCATCGTGTATTTTATCTGAATGATTATGCGAAAGAACTGCGTCTGAATAAGCAGGTCACCCATGGATTGTATAAAGATTTTAAGGAAACGAATGACGAGATTTTGAATATTCGAAAAGGCGTAGCAAAGAAAAGATGGGGTTTCAGATTTCTTTCAGACTTTGTTTTCAATGACCTCATTTTCGATGGGATTTATCTGGCGTACTTAGTATTTATGACTGTGGTACGACGAACCATGTCATTTAGTACGCTGTTTATTCTATGGGGCGTTGCAGGTAGTATGCGGCGTGGCATGGTACTCTTGTCAGAACTTTTCCCACAGGCTGTAGAAAACGCGCTGTATATTGATAAAATCCGTGCGTTTTTGAATTATGAAACAACGATTGTAAGTACTAAGAATTTGCCCTTACCCAGTGAAATTAAAACAATACAGTTTGAGAACGTGTCGTTCAGATACAATGAAAATCAAGAATATATACTCAAAAACATTCACTTGAGCATAAATCCCTTCGATAAAATCGCGCTGGTCGGCTATAACGGCGCAGGAAAAACCACATTAATAAAATTATTAATGCGGCTTTACGACCCTGAATCTGGGCGGATTACACTGGATGGTATAGATATTCGCGATTTCAATCCAGAAGCGTATCGCGAAGTGATGGGGACGATCTTCCAGGATTATCGCATTTATGCGGCAAGTGTTGAAGAAAATATTGTGATGGATTTGCACCATACGGATGAAGAAAATCTGTACAAAGCCATTAAACTCGGCGGATTTGAGCCAAGATTGCAGGCCATGAGCGACGGAGTGCGCACTGCTTTAACGCAGGAATTTGATGAAACAGGCACATCACTGTCAGGTGGCGAAAGCCAAAAGCTCGCAACGGCAAGAGTGTTTTTCAAGCCATCAAACCTGATTATTCTTGATGAGCCATCCAGCGCACTCGACCCGATTGCCGAGTATCAAATGAATCGTTCGATGAATAGAGTCGCGCGCGAAAAATCCGTGGTTTTCATTTCCCACCGTTTGTCAACCACCAAGCATGCGGATAAGATTTATATGCTGGATAAGGGGAAAATTATTGAAGAAGGGACGCATGACGAATTATTAAATTTGAAGGGTAAGTATATGGAAATGTGGAAAGCACAAGCGAGTAAGTATGTGTAAGCAAAGGAATGAAGGAAGCATATGTTTGAAAAAAGTCCGTATCTGGCAAATGACCAGAAGACGGACTTTTTGTAAATAAGTAAGCCGACATTCGGACTCGAACCGAAGACCTGCTGATTACAAGGAAGTAAAATACATATAAGCTCCTGATAATAGTATTACATGTAGAAACACAACTGATTCCAAAAAGTAGATATAGGTCAGCTTTCACATATTGAATAAAAAAGGTTATTTGCTTAGCTGATGCGCTCTATCCGAAGCCTAACGATGAAATCGCTTCACTATATGTGTAATAATCAATTAACATAACGAAATAATAAAATAAGCTAGACTAATCGGCAATGAATAGGCTATAATAAAAACAAGACCAGCGCGACAACGCTAGTCTTGTGTGTTGATTGCAATCGTTTTTCGGTTAGCACATGTTATTTGGTTAAATTTTAACGCAAATAGCCGTTACCTTGACCTAGGACGGCTATTTTTTTGCGTCTTGTCTGGCTTTTTAGTTCCACGACAATTGCATTTGCGATATGCAAGATATAAGCCAGCAATAGACACCAGCAAAGTTACTACCTCGTATACGCTCATAGCCTCACCCCCTTTCGGGTGTGAGCCAACCGTCCACGATTGCTAGTCCATTATAGCATTGTTTCATCAAACTACATATATACTAGCTGGTCAAATTTTATAGACATAAATATGGAGATGTAAATTCAGATATTTTTCACATCTGTAATTAGTAATATTTTTTCTTTTTTAATTTTTTATATAAAAATGTAGATGCACTTAATATAGATAGTGCTGTAAATATTTGTCCCAATGTTATTTTCCATATAAAAACAACATAAGACAAACCTTCCTCAAGTAAATTCGCAACATTAATCATTATATCCCCAATATATCTGTTAAACGGCGGAGTGATTTTTTCTTGGTACATCATCCAGACCAAGAAGCCAATCAGCTCTCACTCTATAGTACATAGTAATCTTAGCTAGCGTCTCAAGGCTCGGCTGTAACTGCCCTAGTTCATACTTAGCCAGGGTACTTCTTGGTATTTTTAGTGCCTTGGCTACTTTTAATTGCGACTGCCCTTTGATTGTTCTTGCAAGTTTCATCTTTTGGGGAAAGTCCTTAGTTCTTATCTTTACCCCGTCCCAATTGGATTCAGGTTCAAATCCATGGAAATCATGCAAGCCGTTACCAATCAGGAAATCAGTAGATACGCCGTAAAAATCTGCAAGCATGGCCAGTGTCTCAATATCTGGCTCTCTATCTCCCTTTTCATAACGAGATAGGTTTTGATGATTTATATTTAATTCTTTTGCAACCTCTGCTTGCGTAAAACCATGTGATTTTCTTAATTCTTTTATCTTAAAACGAAAAGACTCACTATACATATTCATCACAGACCCTTGTATTATTTCACCATAAATGAACTCCAATGAATGTTCATATTTGGAGAATTTAACAGTTCTAAAATGGTGAATTTTATTTTACAATAATACCCGTTATATCCCCAATATAACCCCCTAGCCAGGGAGGGGAAAGACTCTGGCATCCTTTAATGCTATGTATGGTTTATAGCATTAGCCCTGGAGGAACAACAGTACAAGCCCACATATGTAAGCAACCAGGTTTTCATCTTTTTCAAACAGGCAATGCGCGGCGTTCTCCCGTGCGTTGCAACGGCAAACGGTAGTGCGCCGTTAGAGATTCGCAGGAAGTAACCACCAAAGCACTAACCCCCACCGTACCAAGCCCAAGGGCATAGCATAAAACCTCAAACAGAAAAGGAGAATCCAAAATGCAAAACTTCAAACAAACATTTTTGTTTCTATCTGCCCAATCTTATCGGATAGTGAACGAAGCCACAGGAGAAGTCACAAACGAAGGAATATCCTTACGGTACATCACAAGCGATAGCCTAGATCCTGTAGTTGATGAAATGGCAACAAGCCGTGGTCAACTCTCCAAAGGTCAAAAAGTGGTCAAAGTAGCCCTTCCAATCACAAAACTTGAAAAGTGCAAAGAATTTCCAGCCCTCTATGATGCAACAATGAAATTTTCAGTAGTTGGAGACAAGCAACAAATCCAAGTTCTTGATATCGACTATGTAGGTCTTGCAAAACTAACCGTGGACAAGCCTAGACCCAATTAATTGAGTTTCTATCATGAGGCTAGATAAAAAAGATAAGATTCTACTTGCAATATTCATAACCACAATGCTGGTCATGACTTTCAGCGTGATAACAGGTCGGCTGACAATAGTACATGCTGCTCAGCCATTATCAGTCCATAATCCAAATATTTGCGGATGTGTTACATCTCATGGAAGTTGTCCCTGCTATGACAACGGATGGGAGTGTAACCCTTATAACCCATATGCATGGTGGTGTACATGTACAGTAGATTGCTTTAGCTCAGACGCGCTTTGTTGCCCCCCTACCTTAGGTATGACTAACGTTGAGATGTATCTAAATGAGATATCAACGCTTCTTAATGCGAGTAATCTACACCTAATCCACCCAGCTCTTGTTGAGCAGTCAGAAACTACGCAAATAATACAAATGTGGCAAATCGCATTAATCGCATTCGTAATAGGCTTTTTACTGGTGATAATCTTCGCCATCGTATGGAGTAGGACAACATGATTATATCTGAGGAAATCACACAAATAGTATTAATGTCATTCGGCGCGGCAGTCCTGTCAGGTATAAGCGTATTCTTTATATCTTTGGGGATAGTTTCCGCGCTTAATGTATACAGAAAACTCTTATGAAAGGAGTGACAAACTATGGGTTCAGGTACAAGTTTTGATGTAGTAGCCCCAATTACCGCAGGTATGGACACATTGGTAACACAGGTGATGTCAGTCATCGGAGCAGTAGCCCCTGGCGCGATAGCCATCGTCGGTTCTGTTTTAGCAATCACAGTAGGCATTCGTGTTTTCCGCTCATTAGTGCGCTAAACCGTTTATGCAAAGCATTTTTCACAGCACGGGGTAGACTCTCCCTAGTCTGCCCCAATACATAACCACCCTAGCCAAGGGAAGCCAGGAGGGTAGCACATGAAGTATATCATAAATCGCGGGCTGTCATATTTGATGATAGCAGTCATTTTCACAATAAGCATATACCCAGCTCATCAGGTTCTCGCAATGATACCTGAATATGATGACGGGTATATTTATTATGTTTCACAGGATGATACACATACCGATGATACATTGCTGTTTGATATTCATACTATACCAGAATTTGGCTCAATAACCCCAGATTCAAGTTATGCAAACATAGTACCAATGGCAAATCCAGCATTAGTATATCAAGTGCTTGAAGGACTTCTAATATCTATGGGATTAAACGCACAAAATCAACAAACAGAATGGCCAAACATCGCCAATCCCTTAGAAATGACCATACAAAACATGCAACGGTTAATACAATGGTCAGAAATCAATGCGAATCATCATCCTACGCATTACTATTTAATGGATATCGCTGAAAGGGCGCAAGGCAGAAACGCATATATAGACACAAACTCAGGCAGATTAATGCTCTGGGATGAAGAGAACCAAAGACATTTTGACCCACGTACAAACCAAACATTTGTAGGAGACTTAACCTTTGCAGGGGAAGTACAAGTAGCAAATGTAGCGATGTCTGAACTAGAAAACATATCATTGGATTTCAGACAAATCTGGGGGCATTTAATAGAAGCAGAAGGTTGGGAAACACGCGACTATCTTGGACAAATGGGAATATTTCCACCTGGCCATAACTGGATACCGCAAGAACTACACCCACCGCATAGAATCGGGCCAATACCTATGTTTAGCAAACAACAACTTGGAATGAATCCATATAATACATCTTCGTTTGAGGAAATGACTCAAGCAATAATACAAAACAACTTAGACCAGTTGATGCCAGTCAGTGTAACCATCGGAACACTAACCATTACATCAATGGCTGGTTTTGTAAGAAGAGGCGTATTCATACCATATATAAACAATCCAGATGATTGGACACATATATGGTTAATAAATGCTGGCTCCCTTCAACGGACGCATTCACGGGCAGTAGTAAGTAGCCATTTAGCAGACCATCCAATCCAGCAAAATGACCCAATGCCAATACCGCTGCCACTCAATCCACTTAATATAATGGATAATCTTCCAGGGGTCATGGCATCCATACGCGAAGCCGCAGGAACGAGAGTTGATACCGAAACAGGACAAGTAGTAAGTATAGAAACAGGTCAGCCAGTATCCGATGAAGTTGCGATAATCATACCAAACAATCTAGGTCAAATCCCTGGCGCAGGCGCCGCCCCTGGAATCGGAAGCATAATTTTCCCCATTACCATAGTACAAGCGCCTCCAATAACACAACCTCAACCCACGCCAGTCCCAACCCCAGCACCAAGCCCAGGATATGGCGCACAAATAGGGACGATAATCGGCATATTAACAAGTACATTAAACTATGTACGTGCCATGCCCACAACTATATCAAATACACTCGTTGGAGATATGCAGTTTGACTTTGACCGCCGCATACAACTTCATACTTTTTTTCCATTTTCTATTCCCTGGGATTTACGTGACGCAATAGCAAGTATGGCAAATGCTTCGGGCGTTAATGCTGCTCAAGGAAATTTAGATAATTTACCATTTGAAGCATTTTCTCATGACGGATTTGAATTCCTTGATTTTGGATATCAAACAATTTCACCTTATAGCTTGATACCAGATGCGTATGTTTTCCGTATTGATTTCCCTGACCCATTTAACTATAGATGGGAATTGAACCTCTTGGATTTTTATGAATACATTCAAGTCATACGCTGGGGTACGGGAATAACGTTCTTATTTGCACTGATGCTATTAACCCGAACAGTGATTACCTGGTAAGGAGATTTATTCTATGCTAACGGCTTTAATTCAGACCATCTATGACAACTTCGTTAATCTCGCAGAAATCGCTTTAGGGTTTTTACCTTTAAGTCCATTTAGGGCAATGCATGAATCAGGCGTATTACAGGGCAATAGATTTACAGTAATACTTTCACTTTTCATCCCTTTCGGCCCAATTTTAGCCACACTACAGACGTGGTTGGCAGCTATCATTTTATGGTATTTAGCAAAAAAAGGATTACGCTGGGCAAAATTTATCCGTTAGAGGTGAAGTAATGATTAAACTCATGACAGGTACGCCAGGCAGTGGCAAATCACACAGCATGGCATTTCATATACGAAACCAACTACGCCGTGGCAGAAACGTCATCAGCACAGTATCCATAGACATCAACCGTGTAAACCGAAAAGGCAAACTAAAAATAGGTGACTTTCAATACATACCAATATTTGAACTCACCCCCGAACGATTAGAACGATACGCACTAGCCAACCACAAAAAGGGCAAAGAATCACAAACATATGTATTCATCGACGAGTGTCAGCTTATTTTTAACTCGCGTGATTACGCCCAGAATGACCGTAAATCATGGCTAGTATTCTTTACAAGTCATCGCCACTATGGCTATGAGTTTTTTCTTATCACTCAAAACGACCGTATGATAGACCGTCAAATCCGCGCATTAGTCGAACATGAGGTTAAACACCGTAAGATAAACAACTATCTCTGGTTTTTACCAATCACCGTATTTGTAGCGGTTGAAACCTGGTATGGTCACCAACAAAAACTTAAACTGCACAGCGAATTTATACTTTTTCGCCGAAGTATAGCAAAAATGTATGACAGCTATACACTATTTGATGATTTAGCACAAAAATATGCAAATATTCAAACCGACAACGCTCCCCATCCAGACGCCGCACCCAAAGACCATCAAACAATCAACAACGAAGAAACGCCTATTGAAGTGGTTGGCATTGCCGACACAGAGGTGGGGGACGGGGGGACCCACCGCTGGGGCGGTGATGACAACCGCATTAAGAAGCCTCTCGTGCGTTTAAGAGAAACCATCCGTAACTTTTTCACACCATCTATAATCACTGCACCTATAAAGGGTAATACATCTAAGTAATCGTTTTTGTATTTTACAAAGACCAAATATTTAATAATTACAAATACTTTATTTCTAATTCCTTCAAGGACAGATATGTACACCGTCCCACGAAAAACAAGACAAAAACATCAACAAAGCCCGATAAATACTATATTTCTACCTAGAAAAAAATGTGGTCAAATCCTCGTTTGACCACAAAAATAAATCAATTGGAGGACAAGTATGGGAGTAAGTATCGAAACTAAACGCACAAGTTTTTACAACGAGCTTTCATCATCCCAGCAAAAGGAATATTTCAATCTAAAACGTGATAAGTCCGTTCATATGATAGACAATTTATACTACACCGTATTTGTTTCCAATGATAGCAAAGAAGATATTCCCCTTGGCCTTCAACGCTTGTTATCTAGCCTTGAAGAAAACAAAGCTGAAGCAATCAAAATCCGTGAGCCTATACATCTTGAACATGGTTTGTATTATTATCTCAAATCATATCACAATTATGGTTATTGCGTTGGCAGCCCTGATTTATACGATATCTTTGTATGCAAGTCCCTACCCAACAACGACACTCCGCGCATAATGGTTCAGGTTCGCGCTTTTGGACTATGGACTCGCGGCGTTGAATCTATCCTATCTGAATCCTACAGCAAAGTTGAAGCCCTTCTCGCCCAATATTCATGCACTGTTGACTGGTGTAGGGAAAGTCGTATTGATTATTGTTATCACACCAATTCTATTAGCAGTATTAATAAGTTATTCAAAGAGGATGCACAGGGAAAAGTTAAAAACCTTCATACAAATCTCAAAAATGTGACTTGGAACGCAGATATAGAACATAAAGAAGATGGTACGATATTCTTCAAAGACTACCTGTGTTTCGGCAGAATCAAAAGTAATAATGTCCGTGCAAGAGTTTATAACAAAGTCAAAGAGGTCATAGAAATGGGGTATAAATACTTCTTTTTCAAAGTATGGTATGAAAACGGCCTAATTTCCTACTATGACAAGTGGTGTATGGAGTATGCTTTTCCTCACAAAAATATAGACTACTTGGCCAAGGCTTCATTAGCCTTTTATATAGTACATGGCAAAAATCCAGAAATAATCAAAAAATATTCGGATGCACTCTCAAGTGATAAAACGACCATTGCTCAATTCAAAGCCCTGGCAGCAGAACATATGCCCAAAGTCACAACCATTCTGAATATAGAGTACGAAACAAAACGCAAATTTTATTACTATAGCGACCACTTCATAAACGGCTTCAAGCTATCCGAAAAGCGCGAGAACATATCAAAGCCCATGGAGCGTATTTATAAAATACTTGATTATCGCGCAGTATTTCTTGATTACTTAACCAGCAAAACTTTATCATTTTATAGTGGTAAAGATGCCGACGGCGACCCCAAATATTTAGCATGGTGGGAACGCCTTAGAAACACTAAGCATGACGGGAAGAAACTAGATGCTAAACTACTTCGTGATTACAGTTATGCCATGGATAAACGTGCTGTACAGAAACGGGCTATAAACTCTATTGCTTCCAACGCAGTATATGAAGATAGGATAGACACAGGCTTTATAGCTGATTTATCGGACATGCTTGCAGATATCAGTGATAATAAAGCGCATGAAATGTTGCTTGTTACAAAAGATGGAAATATTCTGGATGCTATGCATGGCTCCGTTGTCAGCGATTATATGACTATAAAAGCTAAAAAGGAAAAAGTGCTAAAGAATCGTAAAAAACGCTTGGCAGAACAAGCAAGCGCGTCCCCTCACGAACAAACAATCGAATATCCAGAACCAACATCACAACCCATAAAAGATATAGATGGCCACATTTACGGCGAAATTCTCAATAACGATGACAACGATGTTCCACTATTGGAGGGCTGGTCATGACCCTTAAACATGCATTTGAATCATTCATCCTTGACCAGCGTCTGAAAGGCAATACGGATAAGACAATCAAAGGATATATAGGATTTTTAAGTCGATTTATGAATTGGCTAAATGTTAAGAATATTTTGCAAATTCAAGATATAACTCTTTTGCATGTCCAGGAGTATCAATTATTCATTGACACAAAGCAAGCTGAACGAAGTGGTAAAGGCAAATTATCCAAACGAAGTGTACAAACTTACATGCGGCATATTAAAGCATTTATGACATTTTGTTTCGACGAAGGATTTATACCAGAACCAATTCATCACAAAATGAAACTTCCTAAAGCCGAACGCCCAGCAATAGAAATACTCACCGATGATGAAGTAGATACTATACTATCAACCTTTACTAAGTCTGAAATGGGATTACGTAATAAAGCACTAATTTACCTGATGCTAGACTGTGGCCTCCGCTTGTCGGAAGTAGTTTTTATAAAAACATCAGATATCAATTTTGAAAAAGGTTATGTAATGGTGATGGGCAAAGGAAGAAAAGGAAGAATAGTCCCTGTTGGTCTAAAAGTCCGCCGCGCGATGCTTGCCTATATCCACAAACGGCGTATGGCAGAATCTCCAGACGATGACCAATACTTTTTTCTCGCTAAGTCGAAAAAGCCACTAACCACCGATTGTATAGCTGCATTAATGTCTTGGCTAAAAAAGAAAACGGGTATAGTCCGATTACATGCCCACCTTTTTCGTCATACCTTTGCTACAAATTTTTTAGTCTACGGTTTAGGTGATGTATACGAACTCTCTCGACTTCTAGGCCATTCAGAAATAAGGATAACCGAGCAGTATTTACAACTTGCATCATATTACACGATAATGGAGAAACGACGGCGATTATCATACCTCGATATGAAAGACCGATGATAAGCTTGCAAATAATCAGCAGACGTAAAAATCAGTAAATCTTGTATAGCAATTAAAAAGTCCGTATCTGGCAAATGACCAGAAGACGGACTTTTTATAAATAAGTAAGCCGACATTCGGACTCGAACCGAAGACCTGCTGATTACAAGGAAGTAAAATACATATA
>Ga0131853_10024188_pt1 | contig 10963 bp, 5 predicted proteins | sample TergutLab28metaG_FD_92764 | JGI IMG/M metagenome (GOLD analysis project Ga0131853, IMG submission 92764) | Labiotermes labralis P1 segment gut microbial communities from Petit-Saut dam, French Guiana - Lab288 P1 (version 2) (version 2) | ecosystem: Host-associated > Arthropoda: Insects >...
ACTTTTGATGCCTTTTCAGGCTCATTATTAGCTGCACATTATTTATTTATGCCTAAATCCAACATTTATATGGCAATGGTCCAGTATCCTACTGTCCAATATTGAATCTGAAACTTGTGGGATGAGGAAGTGGGGCAAAGAGGAGGGAAAAGGAATTCAGGGGAAGGGTCAGTACTTTTTCAACTAACGAGCAAGTCAATAAAGTACATGAATTCCATAAGAAAATTTAGAAGCACACTTCCTTAGCACACACACGAAAAATGTTTCTGTACACAGACTGCCTCATAACCCATGTTGTCTTAACAGGTGGAAATTCCATTGACTACTATCAGCTTTCTTTAATATCTTTCAAGTTTGCAGTTATGAGTCACAGACTGCACAGTGTTTTGCGGTATGCTGAACACAGTAGGATGTCACACTGCCTGTCAGTTAATATGATATGAAATTCTGACTGACCAACACCATGCATCAGAAACCTTCTGGGGAAGTTAATATTCAGGTAGGTAGTAAAGAAACTGCCTGTGTTTTATGTAACCTGAAATAATGAAATATGCTAAAACAGAATCAGTGAGTAGTACCGAAGTGAGAGCTGTGACATATAGCTGCACACTGATGTCAATTGCCACCACAGGATAAGGGTTACGGACACTGATGATTCCATACCAGTCCCCGGATTCGTCGCGCTCGTATCTAAATACATCTGGGCAGGGTGACGTGGGCAAAGATGAATCTACATTGTTGTGCAGTGTAAGGAAACACAAAATTATATTTAGTATTTAATATTTCAGCATTAAATTACTTTTAAAATACTTGATATTAAAAGTGAACAGAGGTAATTTAACTACCTTAACTGTTATAAGTGACAATTTTAAATTACAATGTAATTTAATAAGTGTCAGAAATAAATGTTTTGCAGATTCAAGTATTCTGGGCTGTTATCCTGTGCAACAGAAGGACTACTTCGTGATATCTCCAGAAACATGTCACCCTTACATTCAAGTGATGAAGAGTTCTTCTTGTAGTTCCCCTTAGCTAATTGAAGATGACGGCAGTACACTTCTTCCAAATGGTGGAAGTAAGTAATCTTGCTACTCAGCATAACAACCCAGAAGTCTTGAACCTGCATTATTAATAAAGCAGAAACTTCTTAACTTCAAACTCATATATCTTGTCTGTGAGAAATATAAGGTGTACAAAGAAGAAAAGTTCCTAGCAATTTAAGAGGTAATATAAACAATTTCTGAGCCAGCATAGCATATTTGGAGTAGTGGCCGTGTACGAGGTCCTCACATTGGCCAAAGATCTCATAAGTCCATATCTGTCATGTTGTTAGTGTTTATAACGAATCAAAATATACCAGCAGGTTGCCTACAATAGTATAATCTCTATACAATATTTGACTGTAGCCTTCTAAGAGTCCTTATATTGAATCATGCATTTGTAAATTTGCATTGCTTCCTAACATTGTATAAGTAACCGTACCTATTTTTAAAGCCATGTAAAATGCACAATAAATGTCCAACAACATACTTATGGTAATTTTCTTAATAACACACATGTGTAGTTTTAATGTCCTTGTGATAAATTAATTTTAATGTAAGATTCTTCAGAAATTGTGTGTTTGTTTGTGTGTGTGCGCGCTTGCGTGCGTGTGTGTGTGAGAGAGAGAGATAGACAGGGAGAGAAATGGATATTTTAATACGTGGTCGGACAATAAATTTCGCGTCCTCATCGCGGTAAAATTGCTACATACCTCATTGCTGAATACCACCGTGGTCGCCTTCAAAGTACTCCTTTAGGGAAGCTATGCACCGATGCCAGCGCCTAGGCCACCTTCAAAACAATTTTCGAACTGGTTTTGTGGAATGGCCTTCAGAGCTGCCGTTGTATTACTCCTGATGTTAACAATGTCATCAAAATGTTTTCCTTTCAATATTTCCTTTATCTTCAAGAACAGAAAAAAGTCACTGGAGGCTGAATCCGGTGAATAGACAGGATATTCCAACACAGTTATTTATTATTAGCTAAAAAGACCCTCACACACAGTGCCGTGTCAGCAGGTGCTTTGTCGTGATGCAGGATCCATGATATGTTGGCAAAAATTTCGGGTCATTTCCGTCCACATTTTTCGCGCAGCCTTTCCAGTACTTTCAAATAGTAAACTTGGTTGAATGTTTGTCCAGTTGGTACAAATTCATAATGAACAATCCCTCTAATATAAAAAAAAGTCACCAACATTATTTTGACTCTTTATTTGGACCGACGGATTTTTTTTGGTGATGGGGGAATTGGCAGTCTTCCATTGTGCATTTTGCCTCTTCGTTTCAGGGTCGTATTGGTAGATCTATGTTTCATCACCCGTGATGACACGTCCAAAAATATCATCTTGCCTCTCCAAAAGGTCTTGGCAAATTCTGAGTCTTCTTTTCTGTTGTTCTTCGGCGAACTCATTTGGGCCATTTTTGCACACACCTTCCTCGTGTCAAGATATTCAGTTAAGATTTTCCTAACCGTTTCTCTGTCGATGTTCACTTGCTCTGCTATACTCCTGACAGTCAGCCGACGATTTTCACGCACAATTTGACGAATTTTTGCAATGCTTTCTTCAGTTCTGCTTGTTGCTGGCCATCCTGATATCTCTTCGTCAGTGACACTTTCTCTTCCCTCAGAAAAACATTTCAGCCACTTTTAAATTGCTGTTTTCTTCATAGTAATAACGCTGTAAACTTGCAGTAATATCTCTCTCATTTCGTTTCCACTCTTTCCAAGTTTAACAAGAAATTTAATGTTCGTTCGCTGCTGTACTTCAAACTCCGACATTCTCGAGCGGCACACCAAAACGCGCGCAGACAGTAATATATGCCACTCAGAAAGAGACTGCCATAGATCAACAATAACAACTAGGCTGTGAAACGCTGATATGTCAAAGTCATTATACCATACTAAGGCTTTTGTCCAGTGCTGCTACGGCAAGCACACGGTGGCGAGTTCGCGAACTGAATTTTCCGACCACGTAATTTAAAACACCTGCCTTTGGATGGAAGAAATACTGTATAGATCCTCTACGAAGTGCAAACATGTGTTCCGCTTACAACAGGGAGTACTTATCGAAGTAGTATTAATGTGCTTGTGTTTGTACTAAGAAACACAGTGGTGCAAACCTGAGTGGTCGCAAATTTTAGGAGAATTTGCCAAAAACGTAAAAGCAACTAATAGCTTTTTAATGCCTGCCTGTTTGTCTTTTTGTCCTTCAGTCCACATGTTACAACTTGTCTTTAGACTGGACGGATTTTCATAAACTTTGATATTTGAGGACTTTTTGAAAATCTTTTGAGAAAATTCTGTTTAGGTAAAATCTGGCAACAATAATGAGTACTGTACATTAAGACGTATATACATTGATGGCAATATCTCACTGAATTTTACAACAGTATCTTGCTCAATACTTCTTAGAATGAGAAATGTATCAGAAACAACAAGGCGAAATACTCCAGGTGCTGTATACATAAAGGTATATTGATGGGTGACAGTCTTATGAGAGGATGTGCAGCTAGGATGATTGCCTCCCTGGATGCTCGTTTTCTTGTATGTGGTGTTGTGAAACCAGGATCGGTCACTGGAACATTAATGGAGACTGTGAAAAGTGATGTTGGAAAACTCACAATGAATGACTTTCTAATAATTTTCAGTGGAACAACTGATATACACAGGAATTATTCTAGAAAATCATTTTAGAATATCACTAATTCTATGAAGAATGTAAATCATAACAATATAATCTTAGTAAGTGTTCCCTACAGATATGATGAAAAAGGATTTCTCACATGTTAACAGTACAATCAAATCCTTTAATAGTAGGTTACTTAAACTTGCAAAAAGTTTCAGCCATGTTAGTATAAGTGAAATTGTCAACAACAAATGGAGCAGTATGTATTTTTACTCATGAATCTATTCAATCTAGTAATATAAACTTAAATGAATTCTGTAAAGAAAAAGCATGGACTGCATCTAAATGAATCAGGCAAAGAATTATTATCAAACCAGTTAGTACTACACATATTTTCAATATTAGAAGAAGACAGTGTTAATCCCATACCTCTTGGATTGTATGACAAGAATCCACAAGTCAATGCTTCTTCAATAATAAGGCCTTATTACACTTAACTCTATCAATTGCCAGTTGCCAAACGAGCAAGCACCTAAACGTACTAAGAAATTGCCTGTAACCTGGAAAGATGATTTTTATGGGGAATTTAACTGAGGAATCAGAATTTGGCAGAGTAATTAATTGCAATTAGTTTAAACATAATAAGAACCAAAATCATGTAAGAAATCTCTATATTCCTAAATTCTCTATGAAAGATTGTTATTTTTCACCAAAACAGTAATAAACTTGATGAGTTATCCATTTCTTTATTACAAATCCTCCACACCGTATATGCTTCACAGAACATCATTTCGGTATTAATGAAACAGATACAATTGTACTGGCAAATTACAGACTGGGAGGTAAATTTAGTAGGAATACATTATAAATGGAGGAGTATGTATTTTTACTCACGAAACTATTCAGTCTAGTAACATAAAATTAAATGAATTCTGTAAAGGAAAAGACCCGGAGATATGTACAGTTAAATTGCACTTTCTGTCCTATGAAATATGTATTATAACTATTTATAAATCCCTATCCAGAAAATTTCAATATTCATAGATAATCTTGAAAAAATTCTAAACATGATTTATAGTAACACTATTCAAATAATAATATGTGGAAACATTAACATTAAATATCTCATTGATTCCACATACAAACAATCACTAGAATCGTTATTGGTCTCTTATGGTCTATGCAGCACAGTTCAATTTCCCACTAGAATCCAGAATAACTCTCACTCTGCAACTGACAATATTTCAATTAATACAGATACATTTAGTAACTTTTCATTGTACCCCATTATAAATGGAATGTCTGATTACAAGGCAAAAAGTATAATATATTTTAATATACTTGAACAGAACTGCAATACTTACTCCTACTTTAATAAAAAAATTGATAAATTTGCAATTGTTGACTCTAATAACAAATTAAGCTATGAATCATAAGAAGATATATTTACTGAGAATAATGTAAACACTATCTTAAAAATTTTCTAAATATGTATTTAAGAATATTTTACTCCAGCTTTCCTCTCAAAAAGTCCATCATAAATCCTGTAACAAGGCATGGCCAATACCAGGAATTAAGATTTCATGTATAAACAAAAGGAAGCTTTTTATGATTCAAAGAAACAATAATGACCTTATTTGAAGAAAGGTAGACCAAGATTCAATAATGACCCTAATTTGACAAATTATTACAAGAGATACTCTAGGGTTCTAACAAGTGTCATTAAACTAGCTAAACAAAGATACTATAACAGCATTATAACCTCTTCTAATAATAAAATTAAAACTACTTGGAATATTATTAAGAATACCTCAAATATAAAACCAAATACACAAAATATAACCTCCATAAATGTAAATGGCAAGTTATCCATTAATGGTGAAATTATTGGTGAGTCATTTAATAAATATTTTGTGTCAGTTGCACAAAATATACATGTGAATAATCACAATGCTAATGCTCCATCTAATCATGAAAATCCTGTATCTTACCTAGCCAGGGCATTTAATCCACCACTCCCTACTATCAGTCTTAAATGTGTAACATCCAAAGAATTAGAAAACATAACAAGGTCATTCAATATTAAAAAATTCACATGGATATGATGGGATATCAACAAAAATTTTGAAATTGAGTATTCATTATATTTCTTCTCCTCTAACATACATATGTAACAGAATGTTATACTCCGGCATTTTTCCAACAAGATTAAAATTCTATGAAGTCAAACCTATAATTAAAAGAGGAGATAAAATGATACATCTAATTATAGACCTTTTTCTCTGCTCACATCATTTCCAAAGATTTTTGAAAAGGTTTTCTCTAATAGATTATATCATCATATTAATAATAATCAAAGTCTTATTAATTTACAATTCGGTGTCAGGCATGCATCATCAACAGACATTGCGTCCTATAAGTTGACCACAAATATACTGACAGCATTAAACAATCAAGAGCTAGTTGGTGGTATTTTTTGCGACCTTTATAAGGCATTTGATTGTGTCAACCATGATACCCTGCTGTCTAAAATTGAGTTTTATGACATTTCTGGAAAAGCTAATAACTTAATCAAATCCTACTTACAAGATAGATATCAGAGAGTATTGGTAGACCTTGATTAAAAAAAATATTACTCCAAATGGGAATCTATTACAGAAAAAGCTCCCCTTGGATACTTACTTGGTCCCCTGCTTTTTCTTTTATATATTAATGATGTACCAAATGTAATACCTGATATATCTAACCCAGTGCTGTATGCAGATGACACTAGCTTGATAATTACTAATTCTGATAGCCAAATGTTTGAAAAAGACATAAATACAGCAGTATTACAATTAAACAGATGTTTTAAGAGTAATCTGTTATTATTAAATCTGGAAAAAACTTATTTCCTTCAATTCTTAACCAAAAATACTAATGCAACAGACCTACACATATCATATGAAAATAGACAAATCTCCAGTATACATAGCACAAAATTTTTGGGATTGGTGACTGATAATAATTTATCCTGGCATTGCCATATTGATCAAATGATACCAAAACAAAACAAAGCATCTTACGTAATCAGATCTTTGAAAATGGTGTTGTCTTTTGAATCATAAAAGATGGTTTATTTCTCAACAGTCCATTCAATCATATCCTATCGTATCATATTCTGGGGTATATCAACTAATAGTAAAATCATGTTTAAAATCCAAAAAGAATAGTAAGGATTATTACAAACTCAGATAAGAAGGTTTCTTGTCAAAATTTATTTAAAAAATTACATATTCTCCCTCTTCTGTCTCAATATATATTTTCTCTACTCATGTTTGTTGTTAAGAATAAAGACTTCTTCAAAACAAACTCGGATGTTCATAGTTTTAATACAAGATCTCATTATGATTTACACATTCCTACAGCAAATTTGGCAATATTTCAGAAAGGAATGTGGTATTCTGGTGTCAAATTCAATAACCATCTTCCACCAACACATAAACAAGTACATATGATATTTCTAAATTTAAAGCGGACTTAAAAAGATTTCTCTTTACAAACTCTTTTTACACACTGGAGGAGTACTATAGCTGGAAATAAGGATCTTGGTTCTTATTATTATATTTTAACAATAGTATAAATTATTGTATTGCTGTTTAATTATTGTTTAATTCAAATCACTTATGATTATACATATGTGTTGTCATATAGGTTCTATGTGCTGTAGACTAGTTATACTTTCAGCACTGGTCCCCTACGCCAAGTAAGGATCAAGGAATTGTGGTGGTTTGACTGATAATAAGTAACCTGAACAACATGCTTTGCTATTAAGACTGTTACATCTCTATTGTCAAAGGAGATATTTCTCTTGTGTGCATTCAGCCATCACTCATGGTGTAATACACGATATACATATGAGGGAACTGGGACTTTGCTTTTCCTTCTTGTGTTTTTTAGGATTTACTATAAGAGGTGCATTTGTATATAATTATTTTATACCTACATTATATTAGCATTATGACAAACTCTATATATCCTATAGGTTGGTTGACCTCGTATGGATAGACGGAATGCATAAAAAATGAATCAATGAATGAAAAACATGTAGCTGAGAAATTACAAACACACATTTTATGTTCAGACTTTTTTCCATAAATTGTGCCCTTTATTAGATAAGGTGGAAAATTTTGGTACAGCCAGACAGACCACAGATGACAATTTGATAGGAAGCAGAAATGATGAAATTTGTGTGCTGAATACCTGAAGCAAACGCTCATAATATTAAGTCTCACTGCTTTCCCACAACAAGAATGGTTCCGTGAACGTGCCTGTGTGTTAGGTTATACATAGACTGCCACTATGGTTAAATACTGTTAAATGGCTTTCATGTTTCAACAGTTTAATTTAATTATATATATAATTATTGTTTTAATAACTGAAAATTTAACATTCCTCCACTGAATTTCAAACTTACCGATGTATTGTGGCTGTGATTGTGGTGGTGATTGTCCTGGTAGTCGTGGTAATTGTTGTGGAGATTGTGGTCTTGTTCCTGGAGACTGTTGAATGTTAAGTTGGTATTCCGAACTGGCCGAATTGCATGTGTCATTAAAAACTGTATGTTGAACTGTAACTGTAGAAAGATATCCAGCATCTGCAAGAGAAGGAAATAATATAATGTTAATCTTTTATAATACAAAATATTATGTAAGCACAATACAAAAATCCAAAATTATAATAATGTAAAACAAAACATAATTTTCGAGACTTTAAAACAGGATTTAATGAAACCAAACAATTCAAACTGTACATCTTAGAACTGCCATCACATAATGGTAAAATGTTACTGCACACTTAACTTCATTTTACAGTACAGGACAATATCTATCGTCTAAATCCATAACGTCACAGTGTCTTCACCGTCAAGTGGAATGTGATCATCCCCCATGGGTTCTTTAGCAACAGCTAGAATCTATCACAGGTCCGATTAAAGTTTTCAGCTTTTACTCTTTTATTGTACACCTTTTGTGTGCTAGCACAGCCTTGCCATTTATGTAACGCTTCCACCTGACTGGCCGCTCTGTGATTGGGGGGTGAAAGCAGTACGTCACAACGGTGGGGCGAGTGACAACCTGTGTACTGATGGTCGGTTCGCGGAAAAACCGGGCCCAAACGGTATATCGAATTGCGCCCTAAAGCATCCTCCACTAAGTGTCGTATCTTTCCTTGTCAGGTTAGTGAACGCGATTTTCCGAATGCAGTAATTTCCACCAGCATGGAAACACGCCGGAGTGACTTCCACCCGGAAACCCGAGAAGGATTCAGGGCTGACTTTGTTTCGATCCGTAAGTCTGCTCGATAGGAATGGTAAGCTGTTTGACAAGATCCTACTAACCAGGATCCTAAGCGAAGTAAGCGGGCGCGGATTCCTCCGCAACAAGCAGTTTGGGTTCGGACCCAAACACAGCACTGCACTACAACCCTAGTCCGCCTCATTGAAAGAGTTCCCAGGAACTTCGATGAGAACAGGCTTATAGGCTCGGTCTTCCCGATGTGGCTAAGGCATTCGATACTGCATGGTTATACGGTCTCCTCCACATGCTAACAAACCCTAATTTATTTTCGTACCTTGTGTAAACCATCTCTTCCTATCTGCATGGTCGGATGTTCGCAGTGTCCTCCTAACATCCACATCTACTTGTCGTTGCATGCGGACTGGCGTGGATCAGGGAGAAATAATTTGTACCGTCCTATTCAGTCTGTTTGTCAACGACACGCCTAAGCCTTCCCACCACATCGAGTTAGTTTTCTACATGGACAACGCGGCTATCATAGCCACGTCTAGTCAGCGCTGCTTGTCAGCTACCTGGAGACTTACCTCAGCGACATGGGGCGGTGGCTAGGAGAATGGAGGATCAACTGCGTCTCGTCAAACACCGTGATGCTCTTCGCTAATGCCCGTAGGCATATCTCGAAACCTCGGGTCTGCTGCTCTTCGGGCAGCAAATCCATTGGGTCGATACTGTTCGTTACCTATGGGTGACCCTTGACACAAGTTTGCCCTGGTCGATTCTTATCGATCAGATAGGAAAAAAGCTACACAGACAGGGAGTGCTGGGACATCTTCTGAACAGGAGGAATGATCTGTCAATCAGTAATGGAGTTCTGCTGTTTAAGCAGCTTATCCGAACTATTATTGACTCCGCGTCTCCAATCTGGAGGTTCCCCGCTCGCAGCCATGTCAGGAAACTACAGGTATTTCAGCCCAAGTGTCTTCGCATTGATACCAGTGCACCTTGCTACACTGGTACAAGCAAATTAACGAGGATTTGGTGATTCCATTCTTAGCTGACCACTTCAGATTTCTAACCGAGTGATTCACCTCCAAGTCAGCCGATGTGGGGAATCCCTTATTTATGCAGCCCAGCAGATATGTACGCTGGCGGAGTGTTGACCCTGGTCTCATATAGCGTCCCACGGGAAGCCGGAATCTACAGTCTTGTCGTGGCTACCTGCCAAAGGTGGCCATGTTTACACATTGAAACCTGCACAGCTGGAACTTTCGCCTAGACTGAATGGGTTTTATTCTGTGTTTTTGCCTTAGATGTAGACTATCCAGCCAAAGTTATACCCCCTCATAAAGGCATATTGCCTGTTGAGCAACAGTCTTCAGTTTGTCCACGAACAGGTCTTCAACAGCGGCGGGAAACTCGTTACCCTAAAAGCAATCCCAGTTACAGTTTAAGGTGTCTGTTGCTGAACCCAGCGATGCGGTGAAAGGCAGGATTGGCTAGCCAGACCGATGGACAGCAACTTGAGCACAAGCGCAAGTCTACGCCCTCAGTTAGCCCTTTAGTTGGTTGGTTAGTTGACTGGTTCGCGGCACAGTCATGTAATAGGGCTGTTTCTGATTTGCATTGCTGCTCTGTTTACCAGGACTGGTGTGAATTGCACCTTCTGTGTCGGGGCGCGCGAGAGGGCAGTTAGTGACTACAGTGGGAGGTTCCCAAAACATCCTGGAAGAATGAAGCGTAGGTGATAATATAATATGAAGATGGATATGCAGAATAAGAGGTTGTAGATTGAGATAAATAAATGTGTGCTTCCTGGAGTTCTTCTCAACTCATTTAGTGAGCAGTTTTGATTGTGCAACCTGACTGTGAGACAAACATGAGAGGCCTGTTTAATGCAAGTGCAGCATCTTGGGTATGGACTGGTGCTTACTTGATGGCCTGCTGCCTCTACAGATGACGTTTTGGTTCACAGTGATGCTCTTGATTGTTGGCAGCGGTGATGATACTGGAAAATCAAGGC
>Ga0131853_10024189_pt1 | contig 10962 bp, 13 predicted proteins | sample TergutLab28metaG_FD_92764 | JGI IMG/M metagenome (GOLD analysis project Ga0131853, IMG submission 92764) | Labiotermes labralis P1 segment gut microbial communities from Petit-Saut dam, French Guiana - Lab288 P1 (version 2) (version 2) | ecosystem: Host-associated > Arthropoda: Insects >...
CGGCAAAAACGGCGCAAGCGCCGCCGGTTTCCTCCGGTTACTATCGGGCGCGCCTGGATTGACAAAAACTAACTGCGCTTTCTGTTGGTTTTTTAGAGCTTATGGACTATTGATCGTCGCCCTAACATTAAAAACAATCGGCACATCCATGATATTCAGTCCACCGCCAACATGCGCGCTGTAGAGCCGCGGATAGTTCTTTTCAAGCTTGCGCGCCAGGTTTAGCCCATCAACGCCCATTTGGGTGTGGAATGTTTCTATGACTTCTTCGAGGTCATTTTGTATGCGTTCGCGCGCTTTTTGTTCGAGTTGCTTTTGTGCAATGCTTGATTGATGTGGTAAGTCCTTTAACTCGCCTTCTAACTCGATTGTTATTTTTGCATAAAGCGTCCTGTAACGCTCAAAGAACGTAATCTTGGAGTTGTAATCGTCAATTCTTATCGCGAAATTACAATCGTCGCTTGAAACGTTGAGGTTAAGCCGCTTCGCATCCGAGCTTAACCACGAAAGGGATGAGAGCTGTTCCTCACAAAGCCAGCCCGCAAGCGAGTAATTATGCATGAGTGCAGCCCCTGAGAAGCTTAGTCCCTCATCACTCTCGCTTATGCGTGGGATTATCACGCTCTCGCCGTTGCTAAAATAGCGCGTGAGCGAATCGAGCGTTTGGCGCTGCGTTGTTGCCGGGTTTTTCTTATGGAAGAAGTTAGTAATATACACACCAAGCAGCTCCTCATCAACCGCATCTAGGCCTATTATATCCGCGGCCGAGCCGTCTGTTGCAAGCACTAGGAGCGTACGGCTTACATTGCTGTCTTTTGCAAGGCTTGTGAGCGCGTGACGAAACATTTGTGCATCACCAAGCAGCTCTTCGCCGCAAATGAGGACTTTCATATGCCCAAGGAAAATTTCTCGCTCGGTTTCTTGGCCTATGTTGTAAATGGCGTGGTTTAGACTTCTGTGCGCGCCTGATTTTATTACGCCCCCGGGGGCTTTGTTGTCATGCTTTATCTGCGGCATCTCAAGTGACACAGCGTAGCGGCTCGCATCCTCCTCATCAACATCTATGCTCATGAGAGTCACAAAGCCGATCTCGCTAAGCTCCGAACTATCCCAGCAGCCAGTCAAAAGCATCATCGCAATGGCTAGCAACAGCGTGCCGTTAAGAAGTTTTTTCATGATTTATCCTCCTTAGTTTCGCTAAAATCAAAAGAATCGCAGGCACAATCAGCATATAGAGTGTGCCGAGATAGATAAAGTTGAGTTCTTTGAGCCGATAAACCGTGTCGCTGTCACCAAGCACTAAACTCAGCGCGAAAGTCGCTGCTGTTATCGCAAACATGTAATGTTTATGCTTGCCGACTTTAAGGGCGGATTTTGCCGCGACCGCGCTAAAGAAGAGTCCCGCGCTCATCATTGCAAAAACCGAAAGTATCCAAAAACTCATCATAATCGCTTCTTGCCGCTCAATGAATGAGCCGGGCAACGGAGCCATGTCCATCATTTCAAGCACCGGCCACATCTCGCCTTGTAAACTATGCGGGCCAAAACGCGCGATTGCCATGACAATGATAATACACATAAACGCCCCGATCGCTAAGATGCTCGAGAGGGCCCTTCGGGTAAGATGCTTGTGCCGATTCAGATACGGCGATATCAAAAGGATGAACTCAATGCCCGAAAACGCGAATAGCAGATGATACGCGCCTGTGAAAATTCGTTCGCTGCCGGAATAATACAGAATCGGTTTAAGCTCACTAAAATCAACATTCGCGCCGATTACAATGAACACGAAAACCAGCGGAATGAAGATAATCCAGATGATTATCTGTCCGATTCGCGCCCTGGTTTCAATCCCTTTGCCCGCCGCATACGCACTGACAAACAGCAGGCTCGCAGAGATTACCGTGAACGGCGTGTTGTATAAGAGCACATGTTTGGCAATCTCCACAAAGTAGCTCAGCTCACAAGCCATTAAAACAATGATACGAACGACCAGCCCGAAGATGAGCACAAACGCAATCGGTCTCGAAACCAGCGTGCCTGCGTATTCGTAGAAGGTTTTATTCGGGAAACATCGCACAAGATGCGTAATTATAAAGACTGCAGCCAGCGCGATAACAATGGCGAACATAAAAGCAATCCATCCGTCACGCCCGGCGAATATCGCGGCTTTTCGCGGCAAAACAATCACGCCTGTGCCAAAAATATCCAGCATCAAGAGTATTTGAAACTGCCTCAGTGAAATTTTATCATTTAGAGAAAACATGGCTACTCCTTCTTATGCGCATTGCCGACTTTCGGCATATTTATCCGCACATCTTCTTTAGGGTCTGCAAAAATCGGTCGTTTTTTCATCATGAAAAATGGCGGGCGGAAAAAGCTGTCCAAATAGTCATTGTTGCCCGTAACTTCTCCGGCGGCGAACGGGAAAAGATAAGGGATTCCAAAGCTTTTAAGGGAAGCGAGATGGATGATTATCAAAATCATGCCTATCCAAAAACCGAACAGCCCGGCAATGGCTGCGAAGATAATGAGCATGTATTTAACCAGCCTGAAACCGTTGACCAAGGACATATGGGGAATTGCGAAACCCGCAATGCTCGTTACCGCGATTACAATGACTACGATCGGGCTGACAAGCCCGGCCTCAACCGCCGCCTGGCCCATGATAAGCCCGCCAACAACGCCAATCGCGCCGCCCATTGCACCGGGCAGGCGCACACCGGCTTCTTTCAACATCTCAAAAGCCAAATCCATCAAAATTAACTCGCCCACGGCAGGAAAAGGCACACCTTGGCTTGCGCTCGCGAAATTGAGCATCAAAAACATAGGAAGCATAGCCGGATGATGGGTTGCGATAACGATATAAAGCGCCGGCAAACACACCGCCAAGAAGCCGCCGGCAAATCGCAGGAGCCTGGTAAAGCTCATGATCTCAAAGCGTTGGCTATAATCTTCCACTGACTGGAAAAACGTGTTCATCGTGGTCGGAACTATCAGCACAAACGGCGAGTTGTCAACGATTATCACGATTCGCCCCTCGAGAATAGCCGCCGCCGCCGTATCCGGTCGCTCAGTCATTTGGCACTGCGGAAACGGCGATTTCCAATCATCTTCTATCAGCTGCTCGATATAGCCCGAATCAAGTATGCCGTCTATATCAATATTTTTGAGCCGCGCTTCAACATCTGCCAAAATCTGCTCGCGCGCGATACCCTCAATATACATCAGCGCGATATCGGTCTGAGTTCTGCGCCCAACGCGCGATTGCTTCACTTTCAGAGCAGTATCGCGGATTCGGCGCCTAATTAGGCAAGTGTTGAAACGTATAACCTCAGAAAACGCCTCTTTCGAGCCTTGCACAACGACTTCCGTGTCGGCTTGCTGAACGCCGCGGTTAGGAAAACCACGGCTCGCAATTATGATGCCTTTAGGGTTGCCCTCAATCAAAAGAACCGCATCACCCGACAGGATAAACGTGATTAAATCGTCCATATTATCGGTTTCAGAGATATCAGGCGAGGTGATTCCGATATCACGCAGCAAGTTATAAATCTCCTTTTTATGCACCGGAATCGTACTAGCAATGTCGCGGTCGCGCATGGTTAGAATGAAATTTTGCACAACATGCTCGGATATAAAACGCTGGTCCGCCATGCTGTCAACATAAATCGTATAAATGCGCGGCAAAGCAGCCTCAGACGGCGGATATTCGCGCTTGATAACGTCCATGCAATCGGTGAAAACATCTTCAAAAAACTTTACATTTGTGTCGAAGTCTGAATTGAGTTTGTCAAATTTCTGGTCCATAGTCACCTTCTTATAGATAGTCATATAAAGCGAAAAGTGTCCAAAGAAAGCTCAGTAATTTTTGTTCAGAACGAGGGAGCATGGGTAAGCAATGCCTGATGGGCGACACCAGATGGGTAATACCCGATGGGCGGCGAAGCAAAAGATATCTGTTGCATGCAGTGGGCGGCGTTTACGCCGTTTTTGCCACAGGCAAAAATCGTGAGAAGTTATGGGCTAAAATTGCAAGTTTTACTGGGCGGTTTTCACTTTATGTGACTATAAAATATAACTGCTTATATTTTTAGACATTTTCGTTAAAAAATGGTGTGTAAAAATTGGAATAAAAAAAAGCCCCCGGAGGGGCTTGCAGATTGCAGGCAAATCTGTTTGTATGAAGGGGAGGGTCGCTCCTATAAATCATGCACACTCATCTTCTCCACTTCGCGCTGCCGCTTATCTTTCTCGCGCACGGCCTTATAAATTATCAGCAGTATAACCGTCGGAATGTTCATCATTATAAACGTAAAAATTGCGCCGGCGACCGCTCCGGGCAGGGCTTGGCGGTTTTGATTCTCATGAACAACCCTAGTGACCAGTTCGCCATCGACAAATTCAGACACGGTAAACGTTTCTGATCCAACATACGCTGCCATGCCAAAAACAACCAGAAGTGACAGCGAAAACGTAATCAAAGGCAAAATAAGGCCGAGCCATTTCCCGTCTTTTTTCGACAAATATATCTGCAAAAATATCCCGCCCACGAGTATGCCCAGCAAAAAGAGTAAAAATAATATCGTGAAACCTGTTACGACTGCCATTTTGCACCTCCCATCTTCTTGTACTGCGAAATCAAAATTTTCGCTGTGTCAAAATCCAGCTTGTCGCTTATTGCAAGTCGCTTAATCAGCGCGACATAAGGCTCATTCGACGTGTCCTCGCTGATTTGAATTTTTTGTATCAGCTTATCGAGCCGCAGCCGAACAGTCGGATATGTGACGTCATAATGCCTCGCAATTTCCTTGAGCGAGCCGGACGCCTGAAGGAATCGCTTGATAAAAACAACATCCTCATCTTCCAAATCCGCCATCCAATCAGGCACAACTTCAATCGCCATTTTAGAGCACCTCTCTGTGATTAGATTTTAATAATATTAAGTATAGCATTTAACATTATTGAAGTCAAGTGTGGGTTTTGCTTTAATTTTATCTTGTTTTGTAAAGCTTTCTCAAAAAATCCCAAGTGTTTTTTTGCATCTAAGCCCAATACTATTCTTATAACTTATCCACCGGCGAGGTTTAATCAATGAAAAAAACAATACTTTCAATGCTTGTTTTCGTATTTATAATTTCATTTAATTCACCCCTTCAAGCCCTCGGTTTCGACGCAAAAACAGAGGCCAAGATCCCCATTTTGATGTATCACTTTCTAGCGGAGGACGACAAAAATCCCAATCCTTGGCAAATTCTGGTCGAGCAATTCGAGTCCGACCTTATTTTGCTCAAAGCCGAGGGTTTTGAAACGATTTTTATGCAGGATTTGATAAATTTTGTTCACAGCGGCGTGCCATTGCCCGAACGGCCTATAATCATCAGCTTTGACGACGGCGCATCCGATTTTTATGAGCTGGCTTTTCCGCTCCTGAAAAAGCACAACACGAAAGCCGTCATGGCGATAATCAGCTCCGTTACCGACAAGTTTTCTGCGGACACGGAACAGAATAAATACTACAAATCCAACCTGACTTGGGAGCAGCTCAGAGAGCTTGCGGCATCCGGGTTGGTTGAGATTCAAAGCCACAGTCACGACCTGCACAAAGGCATTGGTGCTGCCAAGAAAAAAGGTGAATCCATAGAATCCTATCGCGCGCGCTTTGCAAGCGATGCCGAACGTTTCAGCGAGCGTATTTTTGAAGAACTTTCGCTCACGCCGACGACTTTCGTTTACCCATTTGGTTCGCAGTCGAAAGACAGTAGCGACGTGCTGAAATCCAGCGGCTTTTTGGCAAGCCTAACTTGCCGCGAGGTGGTAAGTGTTGTGGCAGTGGGCGAGCCGGATAGTTTGTTTGACTTGGGGCGAGTGCTTAGGTCGAGGAAGATGAGTTCGGAGGATGTGGTTTTTAGGATTGGGGAGTTGTTAGGGTAGGCGGAGGAGTCGAAAGTTGATGTAGATAGAAAAAAGCAGACATAATAGCAGATTGACATTTTAGCGTAATTACGCTAAAATAATTGCGGAGGTGTTGAGTATGAGCACAAATATGATTAGACCGGTATCGGACTTGCGCAATAACTTCGCAGATATATCAAAAATAGTACATGAAACTGCACAGCCTGTATTTCTCACCAAGAATGGCTTTGGTGATATGGTTGTTATGAGCATGGAAGCTTTCCAAAATATGCACTATGAGAGTGAAGTATATTTTAAATTGTTGGAAGCAGAGCGTGAAGCAGAGCATACTAGTAAGCGGTATTCCTCAAAAGATGTACTAAAGGCTATGAAAGAAGCAATTGGGGGCTGACATTATGTATCAGCTCGTATTTTTGCCGACAGCTAGACAAGATATGACGGATATTGTGCACTACATCAGCCATGAGTTACTTAATCCTAGAGCTGCGGAAGCACTCGCGGATGAAATGATAGGGGCCGCCGAACGACTTTGTGATTATCCATATATAAACGTCGTCCATCCGATGATAAGGCCATTGAAGCATGAATATCGTAAATTACTTGTGAAGAATTACATTATGCTCTATTGGGTTGATGAACATGAAAAATTAATAACGATTGCCAGAGTGATGTATGCTCGTCGTGATCATGAAAAGCGGTTATAGTGGGTCATGTGCAACGTCGCTAAAGCTGAATATTGAAACTATTGAAACACACATATGGAGCATTTCGCTTTATGAGGTAGCTCTTTCGGGCGAACTGTGCTCGTTCGAAAAGTTACGACTAGGCAAAAACGAGCGCCAACAAACCCCAAAAAGGAGAGCCCCATGAAAAAACAAATAACCCTATACATAACTCGCCACGGGCAGACCGAGCACAACATTCAGCAACGCGCTCAAGGCTGGAGCGATTCGCCCTTAACCGACGGAGGGCGCGAAATTGCGGCGCGGCTTGGGCGTGGGCTGCGCGAAATTACGTTCAGTTATGTGTTTTCCAGCCCTGCCAAAAGGGCGGTCGATACGGCGCGCATTTTGCTTGATAATATGAATGTGGATTTGCCGATTTATATAGAAGATAACCTCAAAGAGCGCGGTTTGGGCAAGCTTGAAGGACGTGTTCTTGGCAATATCGCTTTCATAAAAGCGCGTGAATCTGCCACGGTAGCAGGTTTCGAGGGCAAAATGGACCTCGATTTATTCGATTATATTTACGAAAACATGAAGCCGCAAGACGACGAGCCTCATATAGAAACGCCATATGGAATAGGGCGCATGGGTGTGGTTAAGGCGCGGCTTAAAAAGGCTTTGGATGATATTTGTGGAAAGATAGATGAGCCTGAGGCCAATGTTTTGATAGTGACACACGGCCTTGCGATTGCGGCAATGCTTTATGCTATAACCGGGGAAAGGTATAGTGATGGCATTGTGGGGAACGCTAGTGTGACTTTGATTGAGTACGTTGATGGGGTTTATCGTATTGGAGAAGTTGATGATATGAGTTATATTGGATAGATTGTAGGGGGTAGGGCGTCTGGTTGGACGACCGCGAAGGTCGCCCCTACGGAGGTCACCCGTAGGTTTTGATGCAATGTCGCTAAGGCGGAATATTGTGACGCGCATAGGGGCATCTCATTTTATGGAGTAGCTCATGCTGACCAACGATTCGTCCACAAGGACTATGATGAGGCACAGATAAACATCAAAACTTTACAATATAACACCACCATAATCAAGCCCCTCCCAAAGAATAATTTACAAACAGCCTACCAATCATCCCAACAATCACCCTACAACCCCAAAAAGGAGAACCCAATGAAAAAACAAACGACCCTATACATAACTCGCCACGGCGAAACTGAATACAACACCGAGCACCGCGTGCAAGGGCAGAGCGATTCTCCGCTCACTGCGTATGGTCGCGCGGTCGCAGCAAGGCTTGGGCGCGGGCTAACGAACACCAAGTTCGATTTTGTATATTCTAGCTCTGCCGGGCGCGCCCTCGATACTACGCGCATTATTCTTGATAATATGGGCGTAGAGATGACTATTAATGTTGATGAGAACCTGCGCGAGCGTGGTTTTGGCAAGTTTGAAGGGCGCATAATCAGCGGCGGCGTTTGGGAACAGGCGCGCGAGGCGGCAGTTAAAGCCGGGCATGCGGGTAAGTTCGACATGACGATTTTGAGCAGCAGCTATGAAGATGTAACTCCACTTGGTGAGCCGATTATCGAGAAGCCATATAATGTCGAGGACTTTGGCGAGTTCAAGGCGCGACTGATTAAGGCGTTGGACGATATTTGCGAAAAAATGCCGAATGGCGAATCGCAAGTTTTGGTCGTCACGCACGGTTTTGCGATTATCGCTATGCTGCATGCTTTGACAGGCGATCGCTACGGCACAGGGCCTATTGATAATGCCAGCGTGACGCTGATTGAGAATGTTGATGGGGTTTATTATATTAGGAAGGTTAATGATACGAGCTACACCCGATAAGCTGCGAATTTTGTTCAAAATATGCCTGCTTGAGGCTCTATTAGGTCTTTAAGCGGCAACGTTTTGTGCTATAGTGCAACTCGAAGCGATATCTATATGAAAAACTATAGTCCACGAAAGGTATACCTTTCGTGGACTCGCTTAAATTGTAGCATTTAGGCGTTTTTGTGTCAATAGCTTCTTATCATAAAAGCTGGTAAATACGTGTATTTTAGTTTTCTGTTAAAGGTATACTTTTAGTGGAGTTGACGAAACAAGAACTTCATATTTGGCTATGAGGCTTTTGTTTGAGTGGAAATATCAGAGGAGGGCTCATAAGTATGTACGAAAAAAAGGGGTCTAGATTTGGAAAACCAATGGCTATGGCAATGGTTGCCTTAATTGCAGCAACTCCTATTGTATCAACAATAGCACCGATGCAAGTTGATGCGAGACCAAGCCTTGACCGCCTTGACCTTGAAAGGTTTCGAGATCTTCACATATATGGACGTCCTGTCCTAGTGCCGCACATGAATTTCATTGTTAACGGACAAAATGTTGACATGGATCGCTGGCGAGACGTTAATGGCAACATTCCAGAAATACATGTATATCCAAATGAGGGCGTGACATTTATGCCACTTCAAGCGGTTGTTGAATTAGCCAATGGAACTATTACAGCACCTGTATTTGAAGGAGCAGATTCTATACGAACCGATATCCGACGTTACGCACTTAACATATCAATAGATGGAAGAAATATGCGATTAACTTATTCACAACAAGGCCAAACCATTCTTGGTGCTTAATTACTAATCGATGGAAATCTATACCCGGTAGGACCAATGATAAATATTGACGGATGCCTTAATGTCTGGGTTCGCTTTCTGGAAGTTTTATGTATGGATATTGTTTGGTGCTCTGAGACCTCAACTATTAACGTTATAGCTAATCCAGTATGCGATGTAACCCCTGCTGCACCAACCGTTAACCGAGACGCTGCATATTGGGAAAGGCGAGGAGTTGTACACGCTCAATCTCTTACACAACATTATGGAGCAGGTTCTCGACCAAATGATGAACTTGATTTAATAACCTTTGAACTTTTCCAGGTTAATTGGACAACCGGCGTTGCTCCTATAGGTTATAGACGAGTATTTGCCAGTGGTTTAAAATATGTTTCCAATAATCCTGTCGCCGAACAAGCCCTTCAAAACCCAACAGCACCAAGCGTTAATCAAGGTAAGCTTCGCACTTGCTTTTTTACGCCTACTCTTAGAGCGTCAATCTCTTACATTCAACCTTGGTTGGCATAACTGCGCCGCTCACCGCCGGATGAATTACTTATATTTGGGTATAATTTCAGGAGGCTGGGATAACGGCATGATTGCGCACGCAACCTTGCTCATATGGAGGTATTATTTGAAATAGGGTTTTCGCAGAGTAAAATTAAAAATTTCCCATCAATGGAAATTATATGAATAAGACCGGAATCTCCGGTTAATACTATAGGCACAACAATAGTATTAATGGAGGTGTATAGAATGAGTAACAAAAACAACAAGAACCGCTCTATTTTCGAGAGAAGAGGCTTTTATGCGGCCCTTTACTCGTGTATTGGAGTGGTTCTTGTGCTTGCAATTGGGATTAGTATTAACTCCATGAACCAAAGTGCAACGGATATGTTCGGCAGGCAGACTACGGCGCAACCATCCGAGCAAACTGCCCTGCCGCGTGCGCATGCACACAATGACGGGGTTATGGAAGAAGTGCGTGTTGAGGAGGCTTCTATTCGCGATATTTTGCCGATTCTTCCGCGTTTAGGTGATGAGGCGTTGCCGGAGGCGTCGCCAGAGGTGCCGGCTGAACCGCCGCAAGAGAGCACGCCGCCGGAATCGTCCCCTGAGCCGCCTCAGGTCGAACGAGCACCTGTCCCACCACCTGAACCTGAGCCAGCTCCGCAGCCCGGAAGCGATGCGGCACTTACTTATGTGCCGGAAGTTGTTCCTGTGATGCAGCCGGGCGACGCTTATGCGATAGTTGCGGCAGACGAGCCTGATTTGGCGAATGTGCCGGTGAATGTTACCACTTGGCATGATGACCCACTGGTTACAGCGCATGATAACATTTTGGCTGACCCGGTTTTCAACATTTTTTCGGGCAATACTGACATGGGCTGGCCGGTCAGAGGCGATATCGTGATGGGTTTTAGCATGGATTCGCTTATCCATGATGTTACGCTGAACCAGTTTAGGACAAATGACAAAATCAGCATTCAAGCGCATATTGGAACGCAAGTAAGAGCGGCTTCAGACGGCGTAGTAAGAAGCGTTGAGCATGACAGAAGGCTTGGCAACACTGTAGTAATCGAGCATGGCAATGGCTGGTTCACTACATACAGCCAGCTGCAAGACCACATCCTTGTGGCAGTTGGAGATGTAGTGGTAAAAGACCAAGTAATTGGTGGCGTTGGGGTGCCGAGCATATTCTACACCTTGCTCGGAAGCCATTTGTCCTTTAGGGTAGTTAGAGATGA
>Ga0131853_10024190_pt1 | contig 10962 bp, 4 predicted proteins | sample TergutLab28metaG_FD_92764 | JGI IMG/M metagenome (GOLD analysis project Ga0131853, IMG submission 92764) | Labiotermes labralis P1 segment gut microbial communities from Petit-Saut dam, French Guiana - Lab288 P1 (version 2) (version 2) | ecosystem: Host-associated > Arthropoda: Insects >...
AAAGTAGCGGCTCCAGGTCTAGAAAACAGAGATTAACGGCTGTGGGGACCCGTTGCGCTGACCACGTGACACCCCTCTATCCGCAAAAGTTGGCACTAACTTCGCCGACCGGCGGCGGCCTCTGTGTCGGTATAGTTCGCGTGCGGACTAAGGCCACGGAGTTTTAGTTTAGTTGGTTTATTGCTAAGATAAATATACTGAGATGCATGGTCAGCAAAATATCGAAACTTGTCTCAGGTCTGGTACGTAAGGGAAGGTCCGAAACATGGGCAAGTTAAAAGAAATCGCGTCATACGCGTGTTACAATACTGCACATTACTTTCAATACCAGTAGTCCCACGATCTTCGCCCGAACCATGTACTCTTAATCATATCAGCACCTTTCTCCGCGATCATAATAGTTGGAGCATTGGTATTGCCAGATGTTACTTTAGGCATCACCGATGCATCGATAACTCTAAGTCTTTCGATACCGTACACTCGAAGTTCAGGATCAACAACTGCTCCGTGGTCCCCAGAAGGTCCCATGCGACAGCTGCCAACTTGATGGTTCTCAGGGCCTGTTTGTCTGCGTGCCGCACATTCCCAATAAGCGTCACAACCAAATGTGAAATTCTCACATCCTGCAACTGGAGTTTCGTCAAGACTGAATCCGTAACGCTGCAAACTTGGCGTCTGCGACATGGCTACTGCGATCTTGATGCCATCGATTAATGTAGCGATGTCGGCGGGGTGAGACAGGTATTTCGGTACTATCTTTGGTGGAGCCAGAGGATCGGAGCTTCTTAGAGTGATGTACCCTCGACTCAGAGGGTGAAGCACAGCAGGGATGATGTTGATAGTTCTCCTGGAATTAGTGTTGTTGGGATTGACCCTTTCGCCGACTTGACCTGTTCTAGCACAGTTGGCAAGAAAACCACCGAAGAAGTACTGAAGATCAGGATTATCATTAGCAGGATTGTTATATTTAGAGTTGATAATAGCAGTAACATCTGATATACCTGTTCCTGACATCAAGCCATCTCTGAATAGAAGGTATTCCATAGCCGTTGCCCAGTTCAATGCTTGTGTGTCTGTATCATTAATATGGAAGTTCACAAAAAATGCCACGTGGTTTTGCAGATTCTTTCCTACACCTGGAAGGTCTAGAACAACAGGGATACCAGCTGATTTCAGATCTTCTTTAGGACCTATTCCAGATAGCATAAGAATCTGAGGGGAATTAACGGCACCTCCTGATATTATTATCTCATTTCTAGCAAGGATAACTTCTTTCATTTTTGAATTTCCACCTCTGATTATCACCACTCCATAGGCCTCCTTCGTAGTTTCGTTCACTAGTAACTTTGCCACAGTCGCATTGAGCATGATGTGGAGGTTTTGTCGATCTTTGACTGGTCTGAGGAACGCCTTGGCAGTGCTGAGACGGGAACCGTTCCTGCTTGTTGTCTGGGCTATGGCGAATCCTGTGTGAGACATGCCATTCAGGTCTCGGACCTCGTAGCCCATTTCTCGGCCGGCTTGTAGAATGGCGTAAGAGAGAGGTGGGTGGTAAGGAAACTGTGTTACTGTGAGGTAGCCCCCGACACCGTGGTAGCCCTGATCCACGAGGTGTGGCTGCTGGTTGTCTTCGGATTTCAGGAAGTATGGCATTACTTCTTCGTAGGACCAGCCAGTGTTCCCGAGAGCAGCCCAGTCGTCGTAATCTTGTCTGCTGCCACGCATGTACATCATACCGTTCAGTACGCTCGTTCCCCCGAGTACCTGGAAAGGAGACACGTTCAGAGTTCTACACGGTACGGGTGCTGTTGCAGCCCACCACAGTTTAAACGTAAACGAATAGAAAGCTAAAAAATATTCGATTTCTGAGATTTGCTGCAACAGGTTTCTCCATAATATCAGTATCTAACTACCAAAATAACAGTCACATCCCTGAAGAATATAATCGTCGTAGCTACCGTATCGAGAAATCCAAACCTCCCAGAGTAGAAGTGTATTATTATTGGCGTCTAGAGATGCTTACGTGTAGGGAAATAAAAATTCGTACAGTCACCAAATGACGTTATAAAATAAATGATAAATTCTAAACAATTATAATCTGACATAATAAATTATTTTATAGTGTGAAAATCTGTATCGGGAAGTAAACCCCCCCCCCCCCCAAAAAAAAGAGAAAGAACGGTTGTTCTTGGCAAAATCAGGAGAAATAACTCTGAAATGCTCATTATTTTTCAGTTTATAAATTGTTAATAATTGTGTTATCTAGTCTACCTTCTAGTACGCTGAAAATTAGAACATGCAATTCAATAAATGTGACAGTTGTTCTGCATGAGTGTGAAAAGTTACTTAGTAATCTTCTGAAGGACAGCATAAATGATAAATATTTCAAAGTTCCTTAATGATAAAATATTTTGAACCAGAAAGCTTGTAAGCAGTGACGGTGCTTAAGGGGAAACCTCCTTTTTTTTTTCCAAAGCGTTTTCTTTTAATTCGTTAGAAGCAAAGTCAATAAATCGAAACCGATTTGAAGTCTGTAAAGTGGTACAAACATTGGCTCAGGACATTATTACCACCGTGTAAACCATCACATCATAGACGTATTGGCTCAATATATTAAGACTTTCAATAATAGCCACTTTTAAAAATATTGGTTTAATATAACGAAAGAGATTTGTAATATAAGACGTGATAATAATATCAATTCAACTTATCTAACTTGTTAGAAATATCTTATTAACATACCGAAATCCCTGTATATTCTGTCACATGACATTAATATTACATCAATATACAAAACCGCTTTAATGTCTGTCACACGATATTAATATTCGAACGTTTATCATAAGAGTTCTGTAATTTTTTCTGTGGTAGAAATTTTATTTATGTTTACTGAAAGTGTGGCCTGTGACGTGGCTGATAGCCTTCCAACTAAATAAAAGTTCCTTAATCAAGAATCTGAAAGGAAACTAATGCACACAAATTATTATAAAATTGTTAAACAGATAAAATCATTTAAAATTGTAATATTTGCCCAACATGTTTCGGTTTACATAAACCATCATCAGGGAGCTCTCTGCCTGTGCTTCGCTAAAGTTACAATGTTGACTTCGGTTACATATCGTTATTTGAAGTTACCGGTATATGCAGCCAACAATACCGATAACATCAAATAATGATATGTAACCGAAGTCAACATTGTAACTTTAGCGAAGCACAGGCTGTAGCTCCCTGATAATGGTTTACGTAAACCGAAACATGTTGGAGCAAATATTATAATTTTAAATGATTTTAACTGTTTAACAATTTTATAATAATTTGTGTGCATTAGTTGGACAAATAAAAGACTTAATACTATCAACATGCACGGTGCAAGTATGAAGAACATCTGAGGTAAATCTGAAATTAAGTAGAAGGAGTCTGCACTATACGGGATCATTTGAAGGTTGTGTCTGGTAGTGTCATTGATGACAGTGCATATTTATTTAGGGTAAAATTATTTGAATCATTGAAAGAGCGGTGCTTGCTTGCTTCACTTTCAAGTTCAGTATTCAAAATTCGTTCTACCCAGAGACTGCATTTACGTCTTTCTTATTGTTCTCAGAACAAGTAGTGGTTATCCCCCTACGCTTCATCACTTCCATAACCGTGAAGGAGTGTGCTTACTGCGCGTGAAGAAATCAATCCTTAAGTATAATTCAGATTAGTCTTGGACTTTATAATTGTTTCCATGGAAGAAATAACTTAATTGCCGAAGAATGAAAGAATTTTGTCGGTTTCGTTACGGATGCATATCCACAAGAAATCTAAGGGAAATTAAATTTTTGTTCGAAAACTTCGTAAACAGTACAACAGTTTGTTAAGAGTGTCAGTCCTAATTGCACGCTACACTTTCTCCAAGCAGCAGCTTCCCGCTCGTTTTCGGGTCCTGGCTGTATATAAAAATTCGTGGTTTTCTTAAGTTTTTCTTTTGTAGACGTTTATTGATGTCTGTATTTTTAACGGCGTGTGGTTCAACTGAAGAAATCACGTAGAATCGCCTGGGATATGCAGAAGATAATGACGACAGAGTTCGAGGGGATGTGGGAGAGTTCCGTAACATGATTGAATGTACCTTCCCTGGAGAAACTGAGAAAAGCACCAAAACCCGAATGTAGGTTGCTTGTAGCAACGGCAGAAATGTTTGAAATTACACTTATGTACGGCCCTAAGACTGTCAAACACCATATATTTGCTTAGATGTAATATCCTGTCAGAAAATGACGAGTCTGGCCTCGGCGAGGAGTTGCTCTTGGAAGCAGTAGATATGGGAATAGTCGTGATGGTCCGCAGGGGAGGCAGTGCAAGTGGTGCGTGAGGTTTGTAGACACATAATGTGTGAGTAGGTGGGAAAGACTTAATGCAGGAAAGTGAAAGTGACGTGAATGGAAATAAGGGAAGAACATAACAGAGAAACACAAGAAGCAACACAAAATGTGAAGTTGCTCTTGTATATGCCGTAAAGACATATGGGTCAGTGGAGGTGCAGTTCTACACATTTTTAATTTTGGCGTTATGTCGAGACGAACGGTCGGTTTCACGCCCCGGAGGCTATACCCCAGGGAAGACTCCCTCAGAACCAATTACATTGAAGGCTGTGTGGAGTCAAGGAATGAAGAAAAATAGTCTAAGACATAACAATTTGTAGAAGAAGGAAGGAAGAAGAATGATGAACGCAAAATCAATGATTGAATGTGACAAGTGAAATAACAAATAAGGGTACCTTGCCCCGAGGCCAGTAGCATCTGCGCTCAACCTCGCCGAGGCAGGCCTGTTCTTCTGGTTCTGTCCTGAAACCCCAGTCTATGTCGCTGCCCAAAAAGTTGAGGAACATAGATGGCACCTGTGTGCCAGTCGGTTCAGGACCTCCTGCCTCAATCAGCAAGACTCTCCAATGGGGAATCTCACTCAGTCGACTCGCTACAACCGATCCTGAAAGATTCAAAGGATACCATAGATAACACCACTGTGTTGTGAGTTCGAATTCTATGTTATACTAGAAGAGTCAGGGTGTCCCATAGTTCGGGCAATAACGGAATTCTTTCTCAACTCAAAATTTCGATTTCACTGCAGTCTATTGCCCGGTTATCTTATTTCTAGTCCTGTGAATTAAGCCGGTTATGTGGTGACGTCATGCAAATACTTTTCTGTACTCTAAATCGTTTATGTTACCCAGTATGTGAAAGTGACTCAGTTCACAGCACTTACGTCATTACAGTGGCTGTGCCAATTCAGAATGACCCATCGTTTAATACATAAAGAATGTTATTAGCATAAAACGAGGAGGATACGTAAATTAATTCATTATCCTATCCGTCATGTGGACAAAGTGTTTTCACAGTGAGGATTACAGCATCCCCGTCTGTGCATCATTGGGCCCACTATTTTACCGTTAAGTACTCTGCCATATTACTGGAAGATCCGGGGTCAGAATAACCACATAATCGTGGAATTTGTAGTGGACAAAGTGAGTGGAGCAGGTACTTCCCTGATTATTTCAGTTTTCCTCATCGCTTCCAATTAATACACACTACAGGCACTCCCCGACAGACGCAATTCCAAGTTACGCAATCTCAGAATTACGCAATTTTTAGAGAGGGAAAGATGAAATAAAAAAAGTTTTACAGGCGCGCTGAATGTTTCCTTGAGGAAATGAAAGCACAATGAGACGAAGGTGGAGGAAGAATACTGCTGGGCGATAACAGGCGGCCAGGTGGTCACGCCGCGGCTGAACAGGTTCCTTTGATTTGGAATTTGGGTTTTAGCTGGACTTTCTTTTATATGCATATATGCTTGTATACATGTGTGCCCAATTTCGACTTGCACAAAATTCAGCTTGCGCTGGATTTCCGGAACGTTAGTATTGCGTAATTCGGGGAGGGTCTGTACTCATGTTTGGGACAGGCTGTACCAGGCAACGGGTTGCTACCGTCCCGGCACTGAGTCGAAACTTTCCTCAGTGGGCACTAAGTGGACTGTACACACCTCGTAAAGCAGGTCAAGACAAAAGGTAGGATATATCCTACCTGCAGAACCTCCACCCACTACGATGAAATCGTAAATAGGGTCCGGATCGGTGCGACTCTCCGGACGGCCGCAGGGGTCTTCCAGGTCACACTGTGACCGGATGAACACTTCGAGTAGCCCCATGAACAGCATGAAAGCTGAGCCTCCGCACGTACTGGCTAGGGTAGGCCCTGGCTGCGTCACTGGGCAGTTGCAGGTCATCCTGCAGAGAGATGCTCGTTAGTTGCCGGTATAAAACAAGGCAAATAATAAAAGGTTACTTTCAGCGTATGCTTGTCAAGCACCTCTTGGGTGGTGAAACCTAAGACACTGTTAATATCATAGGACGTTATTACCGGTACACTCACCATGTATTTCACAAAACACCCGTATTAATGTCGTCACCTTATCCTTCCCGGTTTTGCAGGTAGCAGCGTCTAAGACTTTTTAATCTTCAACATTGTATAGGAATTTTTATATGTACTTTCTAGTTTCAGGTTCCTACACGTTTCAGAAAGTGTTTTCTCTGCTTTATATTCCGTTACACAGGGTACTAAAGCAACTGCACATAAAATCTTCCACCACCGATTTTATATAACCTACATGTAGAATTTTATCTCTTATTAGGTTGGAATAAGATTTATATTGAATGCAAATGTTTAACAATACAGGCAATGTTGGTATAACGCAACATTGAGGCGCTTTCGTGTAACCATTGTTGCAGTGGAAAACCAGTGAGTACTACATAACCTGTGTGTGTATTTGTAGCCTTAGGTAAACAGCATGCAATGCGCATGCGCCGAACTGTCATATGTGGCCTGCCCCGCTCTACAACATTTTTCCACATTGTCTCATAAACGGCACGATTTTTTTTAAAAAGTTATTAAACATAAAATGTGTGTTTCGATTTTCTCTACAAGTTTTGTCTGAAACATTTTTCATTCTAAGAAGAACTGGGCGAGATATGATCAAAAATGTGTATTGGTCTTCAGGTAAAGTACTCTTTATTCTTGTCCGATTTTAAAGAAACCTTAATATGTTGGACAGATTTTCCACAAATATTCAAATATAAAACTTCATTAAAATCCGTCCAATGGGAGCCGAGTTGTTCCATGTGGACGGACGGACAGACATGAAGTTGATAATCGCTTTTCGCAATTTTGAGAACTCGCCTAAATACATAGTGACAGGAAAAATGTTTGAACGTACAACAAACTAGCTCTTTAGGATTTAGAAGAGTATTAGTCAGGAATTCGACGAAAAATGTAACCTTTATTTTTTTACCATGGCGCAAGAGCCCCCCCACTGGGCCAGGGCCTCCTCATTATCGAGCATTCATGATCACAGTCACACACATCACACTCGGTAGGACTCCTCTGGACGAGTGATCGGCCCGACGCAGAGACCTCTACCTGACTACATACAACAATCACAAGAGACAGACATCCATGCCACCGGCGGGATTCGAACCCACAATCCCAGCAAGCGAGCGACTGCAGACCCACACCTTAGACCGCGCGGTCACTGCGATCGGCAACCGTTAATGAGTGTTGCTTTTCTGGGTAAATAATGTTTCTCGGATTGATGGTATGTTGTTGAAGAGTAACTTTAACGTTCATCTTTTACCTGGCTAGTCGCATAGCTAATTCTGTGGTGCACAGTAGGCTATCCCTTGAAATGATGCCAGTCGTATTGCCTTCTTACGAAACTGTCAAATTCCTGTTTTAAAAACGTAGGCTCTAAATTACAGCTAATAAGCCCGACTGTTTTTTAACTGCAACAATATATGTAATGGAGGGAACGCAAAAACATCCTCCTCATTTCTTCTTTCAGTGTGTTCATACTATTATACAGAGTTATTCGAAGTGATTGTCGGGGTTTCAACAACTTGTCATACATAATACACTTGAGATAGGAGTATATGTGTTTTTTATTTAATAGAACAACTCTCCAAGTTTTTGTTACATATCTTACAGGTTTTCTATATATGATCCCTTTGTGATTCTACAAACATCAACACGATCACACGATCAACAATCACCGTTGAAATGCTAAGAACAGTTTGGAACGAACTCGATTATCGTGTTGATGTTTGTAGAATCACAAAATTTGCACTATAGAGCACCTGTAAGTTATGTAACAAAAACTTGGAGTGTTGTTCTATTAAATAAAAAACACATATACTCCTATCTCAAGCTTATTATGTATGACAAGTTGTTAAAACCCCGACAATCATTTCGAATAACCCTGTATTTTTTGTGCCGTGATTCATATTTGTGTGAAATATCTTTACACGCCATAAAACTGTTAATAGTTGTGGAAAATATACCGGAGACATATTCAGACAAAACTGTTAAAAAAATCTCGCGACATTTCTTAATTTTCCAGTGACCCTTCTTGCATTTTATTGCAGTTATTATTTGTGAATTTTAAAATCAGTAAAACGAAATCCAAAACAGCGATATGAAGCTTATTTTAATTTATTTTACTTTAGTCATATCTATCAACAACAGAAGTAAAATACAAGACTCATCGCGACTTAGTTATGAAATGTAATGTATTTCGGACACTTCACAATTAATCGAGCACTTAACCCTTCAAACGCCGAATTAAATCCCATCTGCCATTTGCTGGCATTATTAGGAGCTCACCGTATTCTCCACGTTAGCAGGATAAGGGTTAATTTCCTTTTCTGCAGGTTCAGTATTACAAAAGGCATTGATAGGAAAGTGATTAGTATATCTGCAATGGATTAGGAATAGCTTATTTCATATGAGGTCCGTTCTTCTAGGATTAGTTTGGGAAGGAAAAAAAAATGTTTCTGTCAAGAACCGGTAATCCAGGCGAAAATTATATCGGATTATCCCGAATACAAGAGGAAAAGTTTACTCCCTCATACACGTTGCAGTCTTGCCATCGGCAGAATTATTCTGTGTTCGGAAATTATCGGGTTCGACTGGCGGGACATCAATCACAGAATTTGTCATTCCTTTCGTTTCTAATCTCAGTAGCCGTGACGGCTTATATACATACTTTCACACTTACGTTTCACAAGTAACAGGCATTGGAAGAATTGGTTTAAATAATTCACGAATCAATCAATCATTATGTGCATCAACTTTATCTTACTTTCCTTTAAACTTGAACAACAAGTAGAATTCATTCTTTGAAACAAAAATTTAAAATTATATTCACAACATTACTAACACACATCTTAAATATTTCCATTGTCACTGCGTATAAAATATATTACACAGCATTTCGAAAACACACTGTTTTTGTCTTCAGGTGAAGGTAAAAACTTAGAAAGATTTAGCTATCGGGAAGAATCCAAGGATACGATTCACATATAAGAGACAAATTGTCCAAATCCCTAAAATAAATAGTATATAAAATTCTCCACGCAAAATTATAATAGAGTGAAAATACAAACATTTTCCCGATTAAAACCAAAATCACATCACCTAGCCAGCAATGAAATAAAAGAATTTCATTACAATATAATGTGAGACAGTTAGCACCCAAACATTATGCTCTACTGGAGTATCTAAGACACCATATATTTACGTGTAACAGGAATGAAAGTCGCATTCACTTACGCAAATCTTTGTCTGTTAAAAGGAACCAAATAAGTAATATTTCCAAACTAGGCGCTGATTGATAGGGTTGTTAGAACATAACATATGTGCTGCCTCTTTGTACTACGTAATATGCAGTTAGGCTCAAATTGTGATATGGCTTTATTAGTCTTATCGACCTTATTTCCTCCCTCAAAAGCATGTGATGCCAGCTTAGATTTATCAAAGAGTCCCGGTCTTAGATTATATTTGTACTCTCTTATCCTAATTTCCAATGATCTGCTAGTTTTGCCAATGTATTCTCTACCACACTCACGTGGAATTCTGTAAAGGTAACCTGTCAATATTCGATTTCATTTTTCTCAAAAAATTCCTTAAGCTATATTTAGTTTTAATAACAGTCTTTATGTTAAATCTATCGCCAATTCTTTTAATTCTACTGGTAATCATTCCATGAATCATGCAGTCACTCACAGACGTAAGGTTAAAAAATTGTAAAAATTACACTTTGCATAGACGCTCTATTTTCTTCCTATTCTTTAGAAGATTGAATAGTTAGAGCTATACGTTGCTACGCCATAATCATGAACTTAAGCTCGTGACTCGTAATGATGCTAATTATTGCTGCTGAAATTTAAATAAATAACCATGGATTTGGGAAACGAAGTGTAACTACTATTACTGAATTGTTACAAAAATTATAATAAATCGTAGGTTTTATTTTTGTTTCTGTCTATATAACTGTCATTCTCACGTTTTGTGCCATGCATTGTGCTGTTATTATTATTTTAGTGACCAAACAATTGTTTTTTCCCCCCCTTTCGAATAGTCTGGCTTGAGAGAATAGTATTATTATTGTTGTCGTATGTTTCTCACAGAAAAGTCTGAAATCCGTTATGTAGTGAAAGTGCAGGGAGGATGAGGTAAGGTCATGGTGTGCTACACTGCCGTGAGGTCGCTCGAGTTTCCGGCACGATAAAAGTTACTTTACCATGCTAATGTGCAATATAAAAACTTCGTAACAATATATCATTGCGTTGTTAATTGCGTGCTTCTCAGACTAGCATTATTGTTTACGCCCAGCGAATTTTTGTTAAATCAGCAGTGCAGCTGGAATATGAAGGTATCTTTTGTACACGACTAGAATTAACATCATTGTAGTCAGTGGCGTTACACGGTACGACCAAGTTCCTGGGTCCTGATTCGAATTCCGAAGGTACTTGATTTCAATTTTGGCCAAGATAAACACTTTCTAACTGCCCCCCCCCCCCCCCCCCCCCCTCCCCGGCGCTACCTGCTTTACTGAAACGTCTTTGGTCTTTTTCGTTGTTATTTTTGACTC
>Ga0131853_10024191_pt1 | contig 10962 bp, 6 predicted proteins | sample TergutLab28metaG_FD_92764 | JGI IMG/M metagenome (GOLD analysis project Ga0131853, IMG submission 92764) | Labiotermes labralis P1 segment gut microbial communities from Petit-Saut dam, French Guiana - Lab288 P1 (version 2) (version 2) | ecosystem: Host-associated > Arthropoda: Insects >...
GGTAGCCGCCGCACTTAGCCTGCTTATATCCAAATTTTGAAACCAGTTGTTAAACAAATGCTGCAATAAATACATAGAATCGTGCGGGTAAGCACCCGCCACCAAGTAAGCTTCTCTAAAAACCCGGAAGCTGTTTAGCAGCGATAGAATTGATACAATGCCTATCGTGGACAACAAGCCGGGCAAGGTTATGTATCTAAAACTTTGCAGCTTGCTTGCGCCGTCCACATGTGCCGCTTCGTACAGCGTGTCGGAAATACTGTCCAGCCCCGCCAGCCACAAAATCATGTTGTAGCCGGTGTTCTTCCAAAGGTAGGTAAAAACCAGCACCCAAAATGCCGAACCCGATCGCATGAAGTTAATGGGCTGCAAATTAAATGTAGTTAAAACGGTATTTGCAAGCCCGCCCTCGTTAAACACAACCTGCCATAGCAAAACAATACTTGCTACAGGCACAGCCATCGGCAAAAGAAAGGTTGTTTTAAACAACTTGCCCCACGGGCGAATTGCCCGAATCAAAAGCGCAGTGCCAAGGCTTACAACCAGCAGAAGCGGTATGCAAATGGCTACAAATCTTGCCGTGTTTGCCGCAGCCAAACGGAATGCCGCATTGTTAAACACGGATATATAACTTTGCAGCCCTATAAAGTTAACGCCCCGCACATCATAAAAACTCCTGCGGACGGTATCTATAAACGGGATTAGAAAAAATATTGATATGCCCACTAAACTGGGAGCCATAAAAGCGAGGGCGGTTAAACCCTCGCCTTTACCTCGCCTACGAACGTTCTGCCAAATAGTTCCTAATGTTTTGCTCAACTTCTTGTACAGCCCCTTCTAGGTCAATTCTGCCTGTGCAAAGCCGCTCTACTGTTTGCCAAATCATTTCCCGCAGGGTTGTTTCAATTAACGCAGGCGTTTGCAGCCGGTTTATCAGTGCATCCACATCAAAATCGAATAAATCCATGTCAAACTCAATCATCATCTCATTAATTTGGTCTATTTGCGCCTGTATGCCCTGCCGTGTTACAGACAAACCTTCGCCATGGTTTATACGCTGCACATCTAATGACAACATAGTGTTAACAAATTCAATTGCAAAGTCCGCAACTGCTGTATCGGCAGAAACACCAACAATGGTAGACGGCATCCACGCACCCGATGTTAACCCCGGGAATGTTGTAATTTCCGCATCGTCACGCACCATCATCATTTGCAAAAGCGTAAGGTTATCTATCGAAAATGCCGCCAGGTTTGTAGACTGCATCATAAAATCCATCAACGAGCCGGAAAGCATGTTTGCTCTTCCGCCGCCGCTGGTGCCAACAGCCATAAATACGCCTGCTGTTCCCATCATTTCGTCTTGAACGGTTAGTTCATACATATTGCTTATGGCTTCTATCGCCGCAAGAAATTCTCTTAACACCGCAGAATCCAGTTGGTTGTTATTTATAAACGCCGCTGCATTGGCTTGCCACATGATGCCGAAAAGCTCTGCCAAGTCGGTAAAACCCATTTGCGCACGTTCTGCTTCGGGTATGCCGCCAAGCATCATACCTCGTTGCATATCAGACGCAGGGTTACCCGTTACAATACTTTCCACCAGTGCAGCAAGCGTCGGCACTTCGCCCAGTGTAGTCGGGCTACCCATTAATGCAGGAATTAAAAATTGCGTGGGGATAACATGCAACTGCCCACCATCCATATACGGCGCAAGTAAGTTTTGATAAATGCCGCTTGCATCTACACGCCCGGTTAAATCCAACAGCATTCCCCTGCCTGCATAGCTATCTATCGGTGCGCCGTCAAGAATGAGAATATCCGGGCCGCTGCCACTTAACAGGCGTGTGTTAAGTGTGCGGATAGCATCCGAAGCAGAAATTGCCGTGTCGCCGGAAAGTGCAATTTCGTAAGATATATCCGCATCCGGGTGCAACCGCCATATTTCGGTTATTGCAGCACGCACAAGGGCATTGTCTTCCAGCGACCAAATGGTGATCGTCTTGTTAGGATCTATCGTCGCATTTTCATCCCAAATATACTTATACAGACGATTAAATTGCCCATCCACCAAAACGTTTACGATAAAGCCACCGTCCGCCAAAGGCTGCACAGATGCCGCACTGTTAAAAGGCGAACCAAACGCAAACGCTGTGCCGTCAAGTATGGTGTCTATGTTTCCATTTGCGGCATGACGCATTAAAGTATGCCCCTGCATTGCGTAAACATCACCATGGATATTTGCACCAACAGGCATCGGCACTTCTCGTGCGGATATTAAACTACCCGTGTTCATGTCGTGTATTGCAGATGTTGCCATTTCGCCAAAGAATGTGAAATCGCCACCGCCGGAAGCAACATTGCCGCCTACCCTAACTTCGGTTGTTCTGGCCGTTCCGCCACCGCCAATCCTGTGCCCCTGTACGGGTTCGCCGTTATCTTCGTCTTCATCTCCCCCGGTTTCGATACTTTGCACAAAATTGCTTATATCATTTTCACGCATAAACCTTGCAATCCAGTCCACACTGTAAGTAAGTAAAACTTGCTCGTTATCCAACATTTGTATAAGCGAAACAATGTGGCTGTCACCTTCCGCAATTGCGTCGTCTATTTCCGCTATAGGAAAATGTTCTGCTGTGCCGTCCATGGCTACTGCTACCATGCCCTCGCCTTGTTCGTAAACAAGCAACCTGCCGTTGGGCAAAAATGCTGCGGCTTGCACATTCATAAAACGGTCTGTGCCGCTGCCCGGTCCGGGCGATTGCGTCCATGTTTCGCCGCCATTGATACTGTCGTATCTTGTGCGCAGCCCCTCGTCAAAGGCGACTAATGTGCCGTCATTCGCTACAAGGCTTATAAAGCGGCCGTCTATAGGCGGTGTAATATCTACTTCGACATAACGCCCGGTTGTAGTTGCAGCCGTTGCATTGCTGCCGCCATCGTTATTGTTGCAAGCCGTTGCCAGCAACAAAATACCCAACAACCCTAACAAAAAATATTTCATAATCATTCCTCCGTTTTTTTATTTCCGAGAGAAATAATACAAAATATAATTGGGCAAAATTAGCGAGAAATTGGAACAAAATTGAGACAAACAACGGATAAGATTTCGTGCATGGTATAATCCCAATAAGTAAAGGAGGGCGCACATGAACAAGCTAATTTATATAGCCGAAGACGAAAAAAACATCCGACATTTAATTCGGACGTTTTTAGAAAAAGAAGGCTATTTAGTAAAATCATTCGAAAATGGTGACAGGCTGTACGAAACGTTTCAAGAAAAGCCCTGTGACTTAGTGATACTAGACATAATGATGCCGGGCAGCAGCGGGCTTATAATATGTACAAAACTTAGAGCAATTTCCAAAGTACCCATTATCATGCTAACCGCACGGGATACCGAAGAAGATTACATTTCCGGCATTTCGCTTGGCAGCGACGATTATTTTACAAAACCGTTTAGCCCGATAAAACTTACAATGCGGGTAAAAGCCATGCTGCGCAGGGTTGAAATGGATACAGAATCACAACTGAGCGAATCCATATCTTTTGCCGACATAACAATTTACCCCGGCAAACTGATGGCTTATTGCCAAAATAAAGAGCTGGTGCTTACAAATACCGAGTTTAATTTGCTGGCATATCTGCTGGAAAACCGCGACAAAGCAGTGTCCAGGGAAGAATTGCTAAATAAAATTTGGGGGTACGACAACGCTGTAGAAACCAGAGCCACCGATGCTACGGTAAAACGTTTACGTAAAAAATTGGCAGAGATAGGCAGCACCGCTTCTATAGATACCGTATGGGGGCATGGTTTTAGAGTAAATATGAGGTGAGTATATGAGTAGCTTTACAAAAAAATTGATATTAAGCTGCACAGGCGTAATTTTCGCAAGTTTTTTAATTGTATATTTCTTGTTTAATTTTTTGGTAGGCAATTATATTAGGGCAGAAGCAGAGAGAGAACTTTCCGGCGGCATGATGGATGTTGTCAGCCTAACATATGATTTTCCTTTCACTCTATGGACTGACGTTACCATACCGCATAATGTAGGAATCTTTAATGAGCTTTCCCCGGTAATGGAGACGGGCAGGTTTGCAATTGAACTGCGGCAAGATTTTGACGGTCTCACAATCGGAGCCGTGCTTCCATCGCCGCACCCGCGTTGGTCTATTATGGATTCGTTACCCATGCACACGCACGTGCAAAGCCACGTGTTCGCCGCAGAGGGCTTTGTTACGACAATACGCCCTGTCCGGCAATCTTCTTTTGTAGCCGCAGATGTAATAATAATAGGATATGACAACGAAATAATAACCCCTGTACTGGATTTTTTGCCCAGCATACAGCGAGCCAATGTTGAATTTTTGGTATCTTACTACCTGGCAAATCCGGCGCAATTTACTACCGACCAAATGCAGCGTGTTTCCGGCGCAAACAATACCTACTATTTAAGCGTGGTAAGACAACCCGTGCAAGATAATGCAATTTCTATTCTAATGTACACCGACATTAGCTCCGCAATAGATTTTACAACCACAATGAACCGCATACTTGGGCTGCTGCTTGCCGTTTCCGGTATTTTAAGCCTCGTGATATCCATTACAATGTCTGCTAGGTTTAAGAAAGCGATTGTAAGGCTATGCAATTATGCAGAAACCATTGGGCGTGGAAATTTCAACGAAAAAGCAGGTGCTTTTAACGATACCGAATTTAATCAGCTTTCCAAAAGCATGGATAATATGTCTAACATGCTGCAAACTTACGAAAACAACCAAAAGCAGTTCTTCCAAAACGCATCGCACGAATTGCGCACCCCGCTAATGTCCATACAAGGTTATGCGGAAGGCATATTGGGCGATATTTTCACAAAAGAAGAAGCGGCTAATGTCATTCTTTCGGAAGGGCAAAAAATGACAGACCTCGTTAACGAGCTGCTTTATATATCAAGAATGGACAGCGGCACAGAGATTTTAATGTCTGTGCTGGATGCGGGTGTTCTGCTGCACGAATGTTGCGAGCGTGTTAAACCAATTGCACAAAAATTTGGCAAGTATGTGGAGATTGAATCCCCACCGCAGGAAATTTTTGTAGCGGCAGACGAAGAAAAACTGGAAAGAGCCATTATAAATGTGCTTTCTAATGCGATTCGTTATGCAGAAAGCAATGTTAAAGTTAATTACCACGAAATTGGAGATAACTTGGAAATAGTCATTGAAGATGATGGCGCAGGCATTAACCCCAAAGATTTGCCGCATATATTCGAACGGTTTTACAAAGGCGAAAACGGCAATTACGGGCTGGGGCTGGCGATAAGTAAGGATATTGTGAAAAGTTTAGGCGGACGTATAACTGCCGAAAATAAAAATGCCCCCGAAACAGGGGCTGTGTTTATCATTAGTTTACCGGTTGGTACAGAAGCATATTAATACGAACTCGAGACAAGCAATGACATTAAATTGTCTGAAAAAGCCAATATTTTTATGCCAACATTCGTAAAAATGGTCATTATATTCCCCGTACTTGGAAAATACGCAGTACGAAAATTCACACCACAGTCAGCACCATCATGCCAATAAATGGTTTCTCCATCCTTTTCATTAACAAATACCCCTAACCCGATATGCCCATCAATATCGTCATATCTTGTGCGTGGTGCTAAAAACTGGTCTAACATATTTTTTGAAAATAACTTCCCTTGAAATAAACCATTCCAAAACAATCGCATATCTGCAACTGTTGTATATATCCCGCCGTCTGCGGCACCTACAATAGGTAAGCGGAAATAATTCCCCACAAACTCTTTAAGCTGTTTATCCCACGTATAGCCGATAGCTGTATTGCCGGGCAAGTTGTTTGTTGCATAAAACCCTGTACGTGTCATATTTAAAGGTTCTATAATATTTTGCTTGATGTATGAGTGATAACTCTTTTTGGAAACGGTTTCGATGAGTAATCCAAGTAAAATGAAATTGGAATTGGAATAATCTGCTTTTGAACCAAGCGCAAACACACTAGGGCGTTCATTAAAAAGCGGGAGATAAAATTCATTGGTTGTCCATTTGTTTACAGGGTATGTATCGAAAAATTTATCTTCGCTTTCTTCATTATCAAAATCCAAATAATCCGGTATTCCTGACGAATGTGTTAATAAGTGAAAAACCGTCGTATTTGCATCAATTGCTTTTAAGTCATGCGGTAAGATATCACTAATTTTACTTTCAAGTGTTAGCTTGCCTTGGTCAATCAACCGGCAGATAGCAACTGCTGTAAATAATTTAGTGCCTGATGCAATTCCGAATGCTGTAGTTAGCTCATTTGGCAAGCCCTCGCCTCTATTTCTGCACCCTCGCACTTTTTCATAAATGGTGCTATCTTTACCCGAAACAGAGATTACACCGGAAAAGTCTTGGGCAAAGGTATCATTTGCATTTTCCCAATCAGTGATAAAAGCTTCTATTTTTTGCTTTGTAACCACGTTCATCATTCCTTTTTTTTAGCCAATCCATGCTTGTGCCTTTCACACCACGAATTTATATCATCTTCTTCGTCCGGTGCCAAAGTGAGTAAAATCTCACGAGCAAACTCCAAAGCTGCTGTGTCATTTGCAGTAATAAAACCGCCATCATTGATAACTTGTGCTACTAAAAAATGCTCCTGCCCTTTATAGCCTTCATCATTTTCAAGCATTTCTTGAAAATACTCTAATTTAGCAGCACCGGTGTGCTTTAAATTATCAAGAAAACCATGCTTGGCTAAGAATCTTGTTGCTCCGCAAATAGCGGCAACAGGAACGCCACTCTTATTAGCTCTGCGTACGAAGTCTGCAATCTCATCATAGCGATTTTTTCTCCATGAAGCACTTCCATTCAAGATTATCATAGCGAGGTTGTCAAAATTCTGATATTCCTCTATGGAGTAATCTATTTCGGCTCTCATACCACCGATGGAAACCTTGGGTTGCTTATCAATACTGATTGTTTTAGCAACGTACTGTCCGCCAAAACTTATTCCGGCCATTGCATAGCCTGCTTCCCAATCGGCCCAATGATCTGTCAAAAACAACAATATCTCTTTTTCTTGCATTTGGTACCTCCTCCTTCTTACATACGTACTCATTTAAAGTTTATCAAAATTTAAATAAACCCAGCAAGATAATAAATAACTATAATCATCCTTGGCTGATCTAGCACTACTTCCTCCTCAAAACACCCTTAACCCAATCCATTTCCCTAACCCCCACTACCAACGCCAGCCCAAAATACAACACAACCCCCACTACCCCACTAACCGTAACCTTCAACAGCACATTTGCTTCTGCAAAATAATTTCTAACAAACAACACCACTGCAAACATACATATCGCAGCAAAAACTACTTTAACCAAACCTAAAAGCGTCGCCTTCTCCCAGACAAGCACGCTTTTTTTTGTTAGCGCAATAACCAACACCCCTGCCCCAACCGTTTGCGCAATGGCACCGGCAAGTGCAACGCCTGCAACCTGCAAGTGTGGCGCAAGTGCAAAACTCAGCACGGCGTTCACCGCTATTGCCACAATTGCTGCAATAGTTGGCGTTTTGCCATCAAAGCGGGCATAACAAGCACGGCTTAACACGGTAAACAACCCAAAGCCCACAATGCCTATAGAAAAATAAAATAACGCTGTACCCGCAACTTCTACAGAACCTTCGTTAAAAAATCCCCAGCCAAAAATCAAATCTATCAACGGGCGGCTTAATGCCATTAGCCCCAGCGACAGCGGTATCAAAATAAAAAACACTACCCGTACCGTCTCGCTTAAAGTAGCTTTAAACCCCGCATCATCCTTGTTTGCCACTTGGCGGGACAGCTTTGGGAAAATGACGTTAGACACGCTAAGTATAAACACGCCGCTTATTATCATAAAAAGTGTGTTGGCAAAATGCAGTGCCGTTACAGAACTGCCATCCACGGCACGTGCGTTTACCATAATGTTTATCGGCAACACCCACGAGCTTACCAACACAGGCAACGCAAGCTTGCCAATTTGCCGCAACCCCTCGTCCTTTAAATCAAATCTAAACCTAAAACGGAATTTATGCTTAATCAAAAACGGCACTTGAATAACCGCCTGCATCCCCCAACCTAAAAGAAACGCAACCGTTAGACCATAAACGCCAAAACGATCGATAAAAAAGAAGTAGTACACAATAATTATGCCATTGGATACGATGCTCATTGCCGCAGGCAAGCGGAATTCGCCCAGCGACTGCAATATGCCCGTAAAAGAAAACGCAAGCCCGCTAAATATCATAAGCGGCAGCATGTAACGCAACAGCGTTGTACCAAGTTCTACCGTGCCGTACGGCAAGCCCGCTTCGCCCAGCGAAATAACAAAAATAGGCTGCGCAAAAATAACCGCCACCACAGTTACGCCGGCGGTTAAAACAGCAACCACACTAATAAAAAGGGCAGCTAAGTCAAAAGCTGCCTTTTTGCCTTTTAGTTCCAAATAAGATGAAAACACGGGAATAAAGCTTGCGGAAAAAGCCGCCGCAAACATAACATCCAAAAGAAGACGGGGCAAAAAACTTGCATGAATAAATGCAGTAGCTTCTGTCGTATCGCCACCGAGATATCCGGCTTGCATACTGTCACGCAACAGCCCCATTAATTTACCAACTACGGTAATTGACATCATTACCGCAACGGTGCGTGCGGTTTTAGTTCCACCAAATTTGTCCATTTGTACCTACCCAAAAACGAATGCTTGACACTTCATCTTCCATTGTTGCCAAATTAATGTAACGTATTCCGTCCCGCATGGTTAATGTGGTTTCTTCTGCCGTCGCACTTACCACAAAAACGGTGCGTCCTTCGGCACGTAGTTCTTGCATTGCTAAATGGAATAATTCAAATTCCATGCTTTGGCGCAGGCTTAGCGGATTATGGTCAAGCTTTATTACTACATGTTCCGCATTTATCGCACGAATGTCCTGCAAGAAGTTAGCCCATTGCGTGCGGATTATCGCACCGTTGTAAGTTTCCAACGTTGTTACAGAGAAATCAGCAACACGAACGGTGGAATATTCAAAGGCTTCCGGCATGGCAAATTCATGCCTTACCGTACCCGGTAAACCTGTAAAAAATTCGGAAACATGCTGCGCATCCGTAAAGCGTGTAGCCTCCGGTACTTCCACTTGGTTGGTTGGCGCAAACATAGCTGCAAGCCCGGCAAATGCCGTCATGTGGTGAGTATTCTCCGCAGAATTTAACGTGACCATATAGATTTGGTCTAAAACCAACGCACCACGCACATTTGGCAGCGTGGCAACCACTTCTTGCCAGCCTTCAAAGTTTACGTTGCGTGCAAAATCTATCAAATGGGTTTGCCCGTTTTCGGCTACAATTCTGCCACGCAGCCAATGCCCATTACTTTCGCCAAATACTTGCAAGCTAAGATGCGTTGCACCGCTTGGAATTGTAAGCGGCGTATCAAATTCTACATATGCAGCTTGGGTATCGCTACCGGGTAGGAATGAATAGTTCAAGCGGATTGCCGCCCTGCCCTCTACGTCTGCCACCGCTACAGCGGACATACCATTTACCGGGTGCGAAAATGTAGAAATTCCTGCATTCCCCATATTTATAGGCGTAGCAGCTCCAATAACCGAAACGCCAATATATGCACGTACATTGCCAACCACGGCAGATATATAACCTGCACCACGCTCGGTTGCGATGAAATAACCGTTTTCAAAACGCCCAAGGCTTGGCGGATATACGTTAAGCCCCGACATCGCCGAAATAGGTACAGATACGCCCTCGGTTGTAATTCCGGTGAATCTAACCGGTGTACGTCTGCCTTCGAACAAAGATAAATTTGCCACAGCCGGACGAAGTTCCGCCAACGGATATGCATTTATTGTAAAAGTTGCTCTAAAATCTCCATGACGGACTTCCAATTGATGCGCACCTGCACGTGATGGCGTGTATAAACCACCATTCCAAGTGCCTTCGCTTGATGTATGGAAAGTTATATTATGCACAGGCAACCTGTTGCCCCATTGATCCACGCCAAAAACCACTGCACGGCTTGGCACGCCAACGATTGCAACATCTGCTTCCATTTCAAAGGAAAGCCCTGCCATTGCACCAACAGGCGCATTATCAAACACACCAAGGGCATTTATAACCGGGCGTTGATTGCCATCAGCAGGCGTGTTTGCAACCGCATGGTTTTCGCCACGGTCGCTGGTTACCATCGTAGAAGACCCGCCGCCGTCAAAATGCATGGCATTCACTGCGCCCCAGCGGCGCATAAATGTGGCAAGCTCGGCATGTGTTACCCCCACGGAATGGCTTCTGCCGTCCACCACCATAAGAATAAGCTGCGTGCCATTTGCGTTTGTACCAATGGCAGAACGTGGCTGCCGCCCCGCGGGTGCTACGCCACGGTCGTTAACGGTTTGTCCGTTTTGCAATAGCAAGCCGCCACCGCCAATGGCGGTTTGTATACGAGAAAAATCTATTTGCAGGGTGTTGGAAATTTCAAGTACAGCAACTTCGCCTACATTAAAATATCTGCTGCGGTACGCCATGCGCTCCGGCAGTATTACTATGTAACCGTTTTGCGGTATTTCCACCATTTGCCCCGGTAAAGAAACTTGGGTTATAACTCCACCGCTTATCACAATTTTCGTAAGCCCGTCAAAGCGGGCATCAAGCTCGGATGTATCTTCCATGGCAAGGCGGTCTATAACCATTGGCCATTCCAACGTATGCCCAACGGTATTGTACGCATTTATGTTTACATTGGAAGCACCGTTGTTGTAAAAACGAATGTTGGTACGCATGTAATTGAAAAACGGATTGCCGAGGTTGTCCAAGAAAAATGTAGCAAACTCGTTATGTGTGTGGTTTGTGTGGGCATTGGCAGCCAACAACTGTCCATCCTGCGCCAACGCACCAAAATGCACGGA
>Ga0131853_10024193_pt1 | contig 10961 bp, 7 predicted proteins | sample TergutLab28metaG_FD_92764 | JGI IMG/M metagenome (GOLD analysis project Ga0131853, IMG submission 92764) | Labiotermes labralis P1 segment gut microbial communities from Petit-Saut dam, French Guiana - Lab288 P1 (version 2) (version 2) | ecosystem: Host-associated > Arthropoda: Insects >...
GTGAGTCCATACAAAGTTCTGGTACAAAATAGTCCAGGGTGAGTCCATACAAAGTTCTGGTACAAAATAGTCCAGGGTGAGTCCATACAAAGTTCTGGTACAAAACCCTGTATGCAGCAGACGACTTGGGAATTCTAGGTTTAGGCGGGGTGATAATATTAGAACGGCTGTTAAAGTAGCAAGATGAGATGTTACGTATTGCACTGCACTCATTTGGCTGAGGATAGGGGCCGGTGTGTGGCATGTCAAAACAGTAAACAGCCAATGTGTTTCACTGAATGCTTAATATCTCTTAAGCAGCTGAGAAGTGTTGGCTTCTCAAGGGAAACTCTACTGCGTAGATTTAGTTAGTTAGTTAGTCAGTCACATAACTTGTTTATTATCCTACGCCATATTGTCTGACAGATTAGTTGAATAGACAATGAGCCCACTGCCTGTAGAACTTCTCTTGTTCTCTCTGCTTCCTCTTTTTCCTGCAAACATAGTAATTTATTTAGTAACGTTGCCACAACTGGTGAAAAGCTGTTCAGATACCGTTACCCTATTTTCAGTGTACGAAAATACTTTTTCGTCATTCATAATCGAAATTACACTATTAAATGCTTATTTTTTAACTTTAACTTTTATTTTTTTTTTTACATTTTACCTCTATATATGACATTACAATAAAAAAAAGAAAGAAGGCTAACTGGATTTGTCACATCTTGCCTACGAACTGCATTATAAAACATGTTATTGAAGTAAAGATAAATATGACGAGTAGGCGAAGAAGAAGACGTAAGCAATTACTAGGTGACGTTAAGGTAACGAGAAAAATACTGGGAAACTGAAAGCGGAAGCACTAGAGCCCATTTTGTGGAGAACTCGCTGTTGTACTAAACCATGAATGTGTCATAGTGACCGTAGAACAAGGACGGTGTTCAAAGACAAGGTGTTGAGGAAACTTTCTGTCTAGGTTGGAGAAGGAAGACAGAAAGGTGTACAATTAGAAGTTTCAATATCTATGAGCCTCGACATATACTAATAGGACGGTCGAATCAAGGAGGATTAGATGGGCAAGGCGACTGGCAAACATCAGATTGCGTTACATTAGTGTTTTTGATGGAAAATGTTAACGAAAACAACTGGTTGAAAAAACTGGTCATGAATACGAGAATATTATTAAAACGAATTTTAAGAAATAGAGTGCCAAGCGTGAACAAAATTATTTTGCTCGTAATTGAGACAATCGAGGGCCCTTCTGAAGAAGGTGATGAAATTTCGGGCTCCATAAGGACTGGAGAATTTATTGACAAGCTAAGATCTCTTTGAATGTCAAAAAGGACTGTGTTCCAAACATTTGGCTAGTTTTTACTTAGTTATTGACAGTGCATGTAGTTCGGCGGGGATTTCAAAGACAGTTTTTCATCTGCAGTACATGAAAACAAAGACAATGATGTTACGTAATGTAATATTTGATAAAGTATTTCTTCAGTCTGTCAAGTTTGCCGAGAGAGAAAACGGAGGGATGGAAGGGACCCTAAGGTGGCATTATATGATGAAGTGCCTTTTCGAACTCTTACGTTTCTGTAAGAGGATCAATCTGTGCTTATGCAAAGAGGCTCTGTATATTCCAGAACAATTCTGAGCCCTCATTGCAGAGGCTAACATCGACGTAACATTTAATACCAACTTGTTGCACAATGTTTTTATTAATTATTTTTCCCACGTGTCTCCACTTCATTTCTTGGCCATCTTTCGGAAGAACATAATTTTTTTAATGTGTGTTGCTTATATGTTAACTTATTTGGCATACGTTTTACATATATGATTAAAATTACACTTGAAATTAGAATTAAAATATTAAAATCCTTAAAATTATTTTATACATTATATAATCACTTAAGTTGATACACAATATGCACACATCAAAAAACTCATGTGCGACTCTGAAGATGGCCAAGAACTGAAAAGAAAATACGTCGGAACAATAATTAATAAAGACATAGTGCAATAAGTTGGTATTATTTTTTATTATTGTTGGTATTATATATTTACATTATTAAAGGGTAACACCAACTTCCCGAAAGGAACTGAACGTCGTCCGGGCAATCCATTGCCAAGCATTTTACTCACTGTAGAACTTCCGTATGTAGTAGATGTCACACTGGATAAATGGAAATTACAGAATAATTTACGTTTCTTTATTTCCTATCACCGTGAAATATAAACAGCTGTATTTTGTGTTACGTCGCCCTCCAGATTCATGTGGGTTTCCTAACTTCTCGAAGGACCCATTATGTCCCCATTCTGCTTATAGGTTGATCATGGAAGCAGCAGATTAATACACAAAGCAATGCAGGCTCAAGGGTTTCCTCTTCAGTCGTGCAAACTTGTTTCTGGTAGCCAGCGATGACCTAGTTATATAAATAAACACATCTGCAATATCGAATGAACACTGATCGAATAGATAATAAACCTAAAATTGTTTCATCTACTAAAATATATCCAGTGCACTTTTGTTTTTTTTTTTTTAACAATCTGTATAATGCAATTTAACTGGCAATTTTGGGGCAGAAGCCGTTATTTGTTTGGCCACACGCTGTAATCTCTGTGCTTTATATTTTAATTTGCCATGGAGCTCGTTTTGACTACAAAAGTCTCTTAATCCAGTTGTGGGGGTTAGGCCACTTCAATGTCAATTAACTTCTATTAGAATTTCAATTTTCATGAATGTAGTGTGCATTGACCGATAAGGTCGAAAATGTCCACAAATTAATTACTAAACACGACTAAGCTGCAACGAATGACATTATTCTTGTTGACATGAACTGTGTGGTTATTGCTGATATAAATGTCACCCACAGGCGACATGGATTATGGATGAATCCCATAGCGAAAGAACATTGCAGATTTTGTTGCGGACTTATCCCTCAAAATAATATCCAACATTATCACCCGCGTAGTGCCAAAATGCTTAAATCTCGGTTTTATTGAATAAGCCAAGAATATCATCACAGAATTCGTCTGCAGTACAGTAGAAGTACACAATTTTAAATTTAGGGTGAAGAAATCCAACAAGGTACAACAGTTTACAGATATTTATTTACTGCTAAATTACTCTACATGTTTCGGGCGTCCATCAAGCCCATCATCAGGTGTACATAAAACTGTACCAGAGGCTGCAACTTCAGTTTTATATACTCCTGATGATGGGCGCGATGGACGCCCGAAACATGCAGAGTAATTTAGCAGTAAATAAATATCTGTATACTGTTGCATCTCGTTAGATTTCTTCAACCTAGAATTACGATGCACGGAACTACAAATACAAAATTTTAAATTTGACTACTTGTTGATATGAGATAGACAATAATCACCTTAAAGCTACTGACACTAATGTGTTCGAAACGTAAAGAGGAAAATTAAAGATAAAATTTTATCGAATAAAATTAAAATTTGCCTTGAAAGTTTCTAGTATATCAGCCTTTTATTATACACTGCAACATGTTTCGGCTGTCCAGATCAGTCTTTCTCCTGTGTATCCGGCACCCACCTGATGATGGCTGATTTGAACAACCGAAACACCTTGTGGTGTATAATTAGACTACTGTACTAGATCTGTATGGTTGTGCTGGGTCGCACAGTTAACGCCTTAATGAGAAATACAGATCAGTACGGTGTCACCCAAGTTAAAAATTGCTATTGCTGTAAGGTTCTACATTTTTACAAAAACGCATTTTTTTTTCTGTATTAAATTAGTATCGTGCAATGAAGGTAGGCCTACATGATGGAATGTAGGCGTAGTTACGCTCTTAACTTCGCCACTAGGTGGAGATGAGCGGTCGACTTCACATCGAGACCGCTTGCCCCCACCCCCCGTCTTTCAACGCAGTCTACTGACAGACATCTCCTGAATATTTTCTGTGCCTCCCTTTCAAGTGTGCTGCGAGCATGGCGGAAGAAATGATGAGGTATTATGCAGTTCGGCTAAGTCCCGTGTTACTGCCTTCGTAAGGATTCCAAGTTCATATTAGTAGCACTCACCATTCATAAGTGTTCTCATCTCATTCCAATCTATACGGTCTTTCTTCTGCAGCTGAAAGGGAGTAGTCATACTCTATAATCTATATCTCCGTCAATAAACTGATCTTGAGATTTTTCCTCTTATTACCGTAATGGATTGCGCAAGAATCGATGCAACACAATATCGAGGTGTTCGGAGCAGTAATTATAAAGCCTATATCCTTGTTACAGAAACTTCTAGTCCGAAGGATCTGTTACTCTATTGTTATTATTATTATTATTATTAATTCGCGTTCAAATTTATTTTTTTTATGAATTGATACCTAACAAGTTTTGTGTACCTACATACCTTAAGTTTGTCGGATATATTTCCAACTTCCGCTCGTTATCATGTTTGTAATTTTTTAATTACAGACTGTATTTTGTACACAGTATACGGGGGCACCAAAATTTCGCGTGCTTAGCTTCAACGATTCATTGCTTACTGTGAACGAAAACCACAGGATTTTTTAAACGGTTCCTTTGTAGTTAATTTACGTTCTGCAAAATATTAGTTTATTTAATTTGTATATTTGTCGCCACAGGCATAAAGTTTATGCAAGATTTCTTAAAAATCGGAAGAGTGGTTGATATTTTTAATTGAGAGTTATAAACGCACACTTTGATGATTTAGTATGTCTTCATATTTTCCTTTCTAGGAAGGAATTGAGACAATAAATATAAAAGAGGAGAATTACGTATAATACCCAATTCTTAATGGAGCAGGTTCCTTGATAATTTCTGAAGTAGTTCAGAAAATTCCACATCGATTGTCGAACTCGAAATTTCATTACCATTTTTACAAAATATCTCCACCGACCTCTGTGCCGAGTACCACAAAACTTCAACATGTTATCTTTATTTATTTCAAGTAAATTTTAATATTATCATCGCACCTGCAAGCACACATCTTAGTCCAATATTGATACTTCGTATGTAATATATTTTTAGCCGCTCTGTATTTCACTTTTTCCGTATTAATTCAACAAAATCTACTTGCACATACTCCAAGAAGACTTAAGCGTCACTATTAGATGTTAGTAGTTTATTTATTATCCTCTATCGTTAATGATATATCAGCTCCAGTGACACTATCTTCAAATGGGATGTGAGGGTGAATCCGGAAGAAGTAATTGTGGCCTGCTAGACGCTGTATCCCGGTAACTGTTTAGCCCTTTAAGGACGAAATAATTTAGAAACTTAATTTACTTCTCTGTACTTTAAAGCAAGGGGATTAAGTTTGTTAAATTTTAATGAGGAGGGCTGCTTGAGAAGCAAGCAGTGGAAACCTGGAATATGGGGAACCATTGGTTGTATTTAAACAGGCAGTTAGTACCACGCAGTGAACACGCTATGTCTCGGTTAGAAATAACAGATTAGTTAGACGCATACTGTATTTTTTTTAGACCCACACGAGGCACGTAAGTGCACTCTGTGGGCAGGATGTAGAATTGTTGAATGTTGAACACTGTGGTGTATAAATTAACAATTAGGTGGTCAAGGGCTAAGAAACATTACGAAACCCAGTCAGATTCTTCAGGTAGCAAAGTGACCATTTTTTCATTGGCCTGTTCGGGGAAGGAGACAGCGCCGAATTAGCAATTAAAATGATACAGACGTGACAATAATAATAATATATAAATAAACAACAAAATGCACTTAAATGTTTATTATATATATATATTATTCACTAAATTCTCACCAACATGTGAATAAAATACATCATAAAATTGAAGCGCACTTTGCTCGTTATGTGTATATAATGGATCTGATTAATGCAAGGAAGATGGAACATACTAGTTACAGTCACGTTTCTTACATTTTACATGCGTCTTTAGTGTTTACTGCTCCATGCTCAGCGCTGTTACCGTCTGGTCGTCGGCACAGTCGCTAACAAGATCCAAGAAATTCTGCATTCTAAAGGAGATTATCACAAAGACGGAATAAATCTGGAGAAGTAAATAAAGGAGGAAAAAAATAGTCCGGGGCATGTCTTGTTTCAGTTAACGTCCTCGAAAATCCAGGAAAAATGATGACCTTAACAGAGAGTCTGTTGTGTGCCGACTGCAGATAATTGGTGTTAGGGGTTATACGGCTCTGGATTTGTATATGATGCTGTGTGTCTTTCGTTGTTGTTCGTTTAACTGAGTGTAAATGGCGTGTTTTATTAAAGACGGGTAGTTTAATTTGTTGCTTGGACTGTATTTTGTGCTGTTTTACAAAAAGCTACGTACTGAAAGACTCATTATTATGGCACCCAACGACTATGTTATTGCATACTTCGGACTCCGATTCACACACATCTGACGAATCCTATGCGGCCTTCGTTTGTCTGGTCCTACATCCGTGTTTGTGGTGAAATTGAAACGAACTGAGTCAGAAGCCAGATGTGAGACTTGGAGGCGTGGGCGCGTGTTTTCTAGGTTGTGTTCTGTCTCGGCTTTGTAACACTTCGCTCACGATTGGCAGCTTCTTGGCTTGGTTTCAGGGAACGGTTAAATTGCATGATCAGCATTACAGATCGTTACGTTAAGAGTGCGTTTTGAAGTATAAACCATTCACATTACATCCTTTAATATTTTTTAAAATTAATGAACACAAACTGTCCCACTGATATCTGCTATTCTCCTATCTATATTCCGTGGTTATTGCTTGCTGCTCTCGAAGGAATTTATCTCTTATATCAAAATGTGAACTGACAGTCCTCAAAATTATCACTTTTGTATATCCATCACTCTAAGTATAACACAAATATATGACCCTTCCTTAAACTTTCTAACGCATAAAATCATTCGATTATTTCTACCTACTGTGGGCTTATTTGGTGCGATGTTTGCTTTGAAACACGACACATTAATAAGGATTCTGCGAGTAATTCTAATAACAGTGAATGTCGCGCCGGCCCTTCTTTTTTTGATTAATTATCGATATAAGTATTAGTATTTTCCGCCTTGACAAATTGACTCACATTTAAAAGTTAAAACTCTCACGTCGAGCGTGGCTACATGTTTCGACCATAGTGGTCAAACCAAGATCATCACATTTTACAAAAATTCTTTTACATTTGTATAAAATTTAAAGTAACATATTAGCTCTTTTACGTAACTTATTTGTGAACTTTAATGGCCTGTGGACGACCGTTGTAGTCGAAACATGTAGCGACATTTCATGTGGCAGTTTTGAATGTGAATAAATTTTGTAAAGACGACAAGTAGTGAAACTTAAGTTTAACACTTATGGTTTTGTCCATTCATTCATGCGTTCGTTCGTTCATTCTGTCTTACGACAGGTCCATAGCCTCTTCGAAAGCTAGTGGTTTCGTCATGAAGGGTAGAGTGTCTATAAAAAAAGACTCTCTTCTGATATGCAGTGCATTATTGTCTCCTCTCTGTTTGAAGATGTTTGACAGGAACTGCTGCCTCAATTATCCTCTCTTATACACGTATTGCAGGCAGCGTGTCGCTGTGCTGTAACAAATTAGAAGGCATTACATTACAGAAGGAGGTATCCTTTGAAAGCTAACTCCCTGGCATTAAATGCCTGGAATCATATTCCGTCCCCAAGTATTCCTGCAAGAAAACAAGTGGAGTCCATTATACTTAATAGCATAATTTTTTTCTGAAATAATTGTTGTTTAGTGTGAGAATTATATGAAACACAAAAATAAATTTAATTGGATGAAATGCAGCATATTTTAATGTTTTGTAACGTTAAGTCTACAGCTGCAGCGTGTAAGTGTTCATCTGTCATTATATGTATTATAAAGCATCAATGTTTGAACAGAAAACTTATCAGCAGGTATTCGTATCTAACATTTACTGGGGGACGATAAAGGAGATAATATTCTGCGTTCACTGAGTCTGTGTGTGTGTGTTTGTGTGTGTTTACACAACAGTAGATGTCATAAATGAGGTCCGTATTATTCATGTTGAATGAATCGTTTTGTTTTAATAAAGTTAATTCGATTCTTGGAATAGATATTTCCAAGACACTTTCATCAACAGCTGCGCTGAGGTCAGATCTAAGTATTCGGAAATGTACTGGCAACGTATAAAAGTCTCTCCAGTTTTTCGTTGCTCCATTTAGATACAATTTTAACGTGTTAATACATGTTTCTTTTGTAGTTCTATTTCCGACCAAAAGGAAAATACGTATAATGTTGACAAGTACTTGAACATTTCCAGATAATACTTTCGTAATAAATGTAAAATTTCTCTAATTTTGGAAAATGTGTACATCGAAATAAAGAAATTATATCCTTATCCTAAGATTCATTAATTAAGCCTTACAGACAGAAGAACAAGCGTTTGAAGCTTTCTAGTTCCCAACTCAGTACACTACAAGATAAGATATACATATATATTCGTATTTTGAGAAATTTAAAGTGTTTTTTGAAGTCAGGTCTGTAGATCCTGACGTCTGCCCATCTTGACGTAAGAAAAACAAATAGATAATGAATGAATATAGACAACGATGAACAGATATGTATTTAGCATTTTAAGTGTAGTTGTTTAAATTAACTCTGTACATAATGTTTTAATGCGTATTAAAACAGCAAAAATAGAAGCTTCTGTAACGAATGTTAAAGAAACCAGAACGCGTGCCATTTAGAATTCTCCCAAATCTGTGAAGTATGCACTAACCGTGAACATTTGCTTGTGAAGTGATGCATTTTTCTGTAGAGGAACAGTTTATTGTACCCATGTTTATTTATAGTTTGCATGCCTTCAGCCGTGATATGTTTATTATATAACAAGTCTGCACGTTATATACAGCGTGAGGTGGTGTACAGATTTGAAAAGTCGTTTTTCGCCTGCTAATATCGCATCTGTTTATGGTATACGCGTTAAAGTAACATCATATTCGTGAGCAAGAGTAGTATGGTCTTCCCTGCGCTGATTCAAAGAAAACAGAAATTCTCGACAGCCATATGTGCAGATTTCATGTACCAAGTTCCTTCTAAATCCCAAAATAAAAGTGTAACTTAGGGTAGATACTCATTTACGTTCCTAAGCAAAGTATAGCTTTCATTTATCTTAGTAATTAACCAACTTGATGCACAAAATTTTTGTTCTACAATAAGTTTATTTCATGCCTCTACATGTTTCGAGCACATGTGCTCATCATCAGGAGGTCAAAATTGTATTATATACCTATAGATGTGATGATACCAGAGGCTGTATAATACAATTTTGACCTCCTGATGATGAGCACATGTGCTCGAAACATGTAGAGGCATGAAATAAACTTATTGTAAAACATAAATTTCGTGCATCAATTTGATTAATTACTGAGATAAATATACTGAGATGCACGTTCAGCAAACCATAAAAATTGTAGCTTTCATTGTGTCGATTTTATGAAACTCGTAACCAATCGGTAAAACTTTATGGACATCTCCTGTACCGAAATTTAAGCAAATATTGCAAAAAATTATAAAGCGGTGGCAAAATTTCTTTAACGTCCACGTGTAAAATGTGATTTTAGTGTACTGAATTTTTGTTACACAAAATTACTCAGTGACACTACATGGAGAGTCTATATTAATAATTGTCCAACGAGATGCAACACAAAGCAGTCTATTTATTATTCTGCAAGTTCATTCTACATGTTTCGGGTGTTAACCACACTCATTATCAGGAGTACACAAAACTGTAACTACAGCCTCCGGTAATGTGCATCTACCTCCCTCCAACGTGGCCAAGGTAGTTTGGAGGGAGGTAGCTGCACAAAAAATATAACCATTACCGGAGACTGTAGTTACAATTTTGTGTACGCCTGATGATGTGCGTGGTTGACTCGAAACATGTAGAGTGAACTTGCAGAATAATAAATAGACTGCTTTGTGTTGCATCTCGTTGGACGATTATTAATATAGATCAGCGATGCACGGAACCATAAACGTAAAATATAATGTTATCGAAATCGGCAAAAATGTAAGAATTGACAGAAATTCATTTACACCGTAAAGTAAACTGTGGCTTTCATTGTCACAAATTACGCGAAACTCGTCTGAACGGTACCAACCGAAGATTTTTTAGACCGAATCTTACCCAAATTTGTAAATAAACACTGAAGTTACCGTTGGGAGTGTACTTAGCGCATAAGAAAAGGACGATTGTCATGCCACCGGTTTTCACGAACCTGTTTGGCACCGTAAACACGACCTACGCAGCGGCTCTCAAAACCACCACCCATACAAAAACTCGGTGCAGAAAACCATATGCTGCAACTCAACGTCTAATTCTCCTGATGATGGGCATATGCACCCGAAACACGTCGAGCTAAGAATACATCAATAAAATTACCGAGTTGCATCAAGTTGGCATTTCACATTATTTCATGTCTTGTGATAGGACTGTAGAAAGTGCTGTTGCAACACGTAGGAAATCTCATATACCTACATTTTATATCCTTATTGGGACCCACTCCGTCAGTACGCGGAAGGAGACTTATTTGCTGTCCCTACATTACTCCCACACCATAGAACTAAATTTAGTCATTTATTTGTCTTGAACAATAGAACGTTGAATGCACCTATTTTTAGGCACGTTCATCATTACACTGGATCGCCTGTTAAAATTGCTCTGTCCGTTCTGTTTGCACGCATATACCAACTCGAGAAGCTCTGCACTTACCCACATAAAAGGTGAAATTGTGGGTTTAAATATAAATTGTCGAACCACCTAAATTTTCTTTCCCCTCAAGGTAGTGTAACTACCACTTCACCTGAAGATCTACCAGACTTCATGTGCGCATTATTCTCATGCCTCCCCTACGCATGCGCAGAGCCTTAACATTACTTCTCTGGTTACGTGAGGCTGTGGGATTCCATGTTCTCCGCATTCCACACGTTCTATTACACTTTAACCCCCCCCCCCCCCCCCCCCCCCCCCCCCCCCCCCCACACAAACACA
>Ga0131853_10024194_pt1 | contig 10961 bp, 6 predicted proteins | sample TergutLab28metaG_FD_92764 | JGI IMG/M metagenome (GOLD analysis project Ga0131853, IMG submission 92764) | Labiotermes labralis P1 segment gut microbial communities from Petit-Saut dam, French Guiana - Lab288 P1 (version 2) (version 2) | ecosystem: Host-associated > Arthropoda: Insects >...
GAGGGGGGGGTGGTGGGGGGGGGGGGGGGGGGGGGGGGGGGGGGGGGGAGACACTTCATATGGTAATATTTTGGTGGAATAAAAAAATAACATGGCGATCGTGCAAAGAAATGAATATTCGGTTTGTTGGCAATAACGAAAGCATTTTTACAGTTAGGCATGAGAAATTTGATGCGGAGATTATGCACATGCCTGTGCCCCGTAAACAAAAAAAAAAAAAAAGGACCCTTATATCAACAGGCATAAATATGGAGACGACGTGAAACTTCGACATTACGTCCGTCAGATTTAACGTGCACAGTATCTGCATTTGGGTAGTACATTTATTTACAACAGTGACGTAAAAATTCTAATAGCTGTATAAAATCACGTGTAGGTTTTTTCGTTATTTAATGCCTCACAAGCCTGATGTAGGCTCTGACTGAGCTACACAAATCAATTCGCTTTTACAAGCAAGTTCGCTCCGTTGTAACCTGGAAGCTGCGCATGGCTCTGGCACCTAGTTGCCGGCCTCTCACTGTGAAGGCCCGGGTGCAATGCCAGGCCAGGACGCGTGGGATTTGTGTCCAACAAAGTGACACTGAGACGGATTTTTTTCCCGCGAGTTTCGATTTTCCTCCGTACGTTCCGTTCGAAGGCCGATTCAGGTGGCCGCGCGTAGGTCTGCGGCCGCTCGCTTGCGGGGATTGTGGGTTCGAATCCCGCAGCGGTAAGTGTTGTGTGTTGTCAGGTAGAGGTATCTGCTTCGGATGATCACCCGTCCAGAGGAGTCCTACCGAGTGTGGCGTGTCTGAGTGTGATCGTGAAGCCTCTACAATGAGAAGGCCCTGGACCACAAGGGGCTGTTGCGCCATAGGGAGGGAGGAGTAACAATCGATGTTCATTCGTTCATCTGTCACCTTAGGAGCAGAGAGCACTGTTCAGTCATACCCCCCCCCAAAAAAAAACTAGGGACTATACCGTGGATGTCATTTAACTGCTTATTATCTAGCCCAGAGGATCACAAATTTCCCCAAAATTAAGGAACCACCTCAAAATTCTGGGCCCCAAAATGGTGACATGAAACAAGGTCCATGCTGGGACACAAAAATATTAGGCAGGCACCGAACTAGTTTCGTGGCTTCTCTGAAATGAGTGATAACACAGCACAGTGGTTCTCTCATAAGTGTAAGATAAGTTTTTAAATAGCTCCTGTCTGATAGTCCCTTCAATATCTGAAAATGCAAAATGACTGCTGAGCATTTGATCTGTTCTGGCATTGTAGGCAATGACGATCGCCACCGTGTTGTCTGCATGCACATGTGACATTAAACTTGAGATAATAATGTCAGATAACATTTTCTTTGTAGCAGATAACATTGATAAGACTCGATAATTACGGAATTTTCTTATCTCCCCCTCTATAAATAGGTGCAGTAATAGATAACATCCACTGGAATTAAAAGTGAGAATTAAGGAGTATCTTAGTCGTCAAATGTAATGGTTCGCCAACTGTTTGGATCAGTTCTACTAAACTTTGATCGATATCTGACGATTTTTAACTTCACACTTTTCAAGTTGTCGAACTTCAGTTCAGACCAACTAAATTCGTGTCGTTGTGATTCAGCTCTCAGCCAGTCGTCATTAATATCACCTACATTCAATATTTTTATTGCGCAACAGCCCACAATGGGTCAGGTATAGGTAAAGGTAAAATTTACCCTAATACAGGCCATGAAGACCCAGAGTGGGAGTAGAGGTATAGCTGTATTCTCCTTTACCCTTGGCGCTAGATGCGAATGGGTGGTCAACGCCACTCCCCGGCCGCTTGATCCCGGTAAAGAGAGGAATATAGGAAGCTGGAGGCCCCAGGGCCGATTTGGATAGGTACGGAATATCTCGCCCTCACCGGGACTGGATCCCCGAACCGTCCAGCCCGTAGCGAATCGCTATAACGACTAAACTATCGTAGTGGGCCAGGGTCTCCTTATCGAGACTTCACGTACACAGTCAGAGACACCACACTCTGTAGAACTCCAGTGGACGAGTTGTCAGCCCGTCGCAGAGACCTCTACCTGATAACACACAACACTCACAAGATACAGACGTCCATGCCCCTGGCGGGATTCGAACCCACATTCCCAGCAAGAGAGCGGCCGCAGTCCCACGCGTTAGACCGCGCGGCCATTGGGACCGGCCACGTATATTTATAGCAAAAAAAAAATATTCTTCCACGTATTATGGCAATCCGCAATTAGATCTTCAGGGTAAACCTTTACGAAGTTTGAACGTCAGTTACCGGTATGTATCACATACGGGACATCGTTAAGTGATTGTTCTTTGTAAATTGCGCGTCGTCGGACGTTTCTACTAGACGATGTTAATTACCCAAGTTTTTGTTGAAATGGCTTCGAGGGATGTCGTCTTGGCAGTAGCTAACGTCTCTGTAGAAATAACTGGATGATTGCATACGGAGCGCAATAGTGAGAAGTTCTGGATTCGCGAATGGAAAATTAAAAATGAACGTTGATCGTGTCACATATTCTGAGAAAGACGAGTTGTAGTTGCGGGCTTGAATCTGTGTGCTTGGCCTTCTGAAAGCGGAAGGGTAAGGTTGGGGATAACAGCTGGTTGCTATCAGACCTGGCAGTGGAATTCGAAGGCCGTACTTACCTAATGTAAGTAAAGGAATGGGTTCGTGGCTAAATGTTTTCAGATAAGTCAGTAAATGCTGTGGAACGTCATGTAGTGAATGATACCACGCGGATTCGCTCCGGCCGCTCTACCGGTTCGGAGTCGTGCAGTTGCTGCCACCAATTTCGGGTTACAGGTTATCAGTTAATACTTTTATTTAGCAAACATACAGGGCCCATTTTAGTCTGACATTACTACCTAAATTTATTTATGCCTCCATAGATGTCGCTAATGGGGACCGTGACAGCGCCTCGCTAAGTGCTGGATGGTCCGGGGGATCGAATCCTGGTGGGGAAGAGATTTTCTACACCTGTCCAGACCGGCATCAGGATCCCACCCAGACTCCTGCACGGGGTCTCTCTGTTCGGTTAAAGCGACCGGAGCGTGGCGTTGAACATTCACCCCCCCCTCTACTGCCGAAGTTAAAGAAAGAGTAGAGCTATACCTCTATTCCCCCTCTGTGCCTTTATGGCCTGTTACAAGGGTGAACGTTACAACGTTCAGAATAGATGTCGCTGATAGAGCAGAGACTCTTGTTATTGCTGTTTGATTTACACTTATTAACTTCGTATTTCAAATTCTTTTAGATGCCAATTTCTACCTTTACATCTTATATTAACTGCTCACTACCACATTTCATCGAACCCTATCAATGAAGTAGTTTCGGACATGACACTGTAACACCCTTAAAGACAAAATAAGACCTTACCTTTGTGTTTGTATGTCCATTTTGTGCGCTTTTGATTAGAATCACAAAGAATCGCCTGGCCCACTCGTTCTAGACCGGTTAATTTTGTTAACAGGCCAGTAGGTATTATATACACTTGCTTTGATCAAACTGTCCACCAGATATAGGGACTAAAGGGCTATTTGCGGTGTGGCAGCTCGTGTCACAATTCCCGCATGTTACGTCACCAATCCCCCGAAGAATATATGGGGCATCACAACTCTGAATTTAAATGCTCGCGATGAAAATAAAAACGTAGTTTGAAGTTCAACAACGACTTCGGCCTAACTAACTCCATGGTGAAAGTTCGGTTTTGGGGATTTGGTAGTGTTAACGAAATCTAACGCTCTTATTCACTCTGAAAATTTATTTTCGCATTCGAAAGCGTCAACAATTATAGAATATTTTGTGTCACTTGAATCCAGTCCGCATCCCCTTGTTTCGGCTAGAATCCTTTTTAGGGTCATTCTTTTTTGGCACCTTCTGGTCTCTGGAAGTGTGTATTCTACTCTTATTTGTGTTTATACAAACACAATAAAGATAATATCCTACAGTCCCGTGACCCCATGTAGTCTGGTAGGTAACTACCATACTTTCAAAGGAACGTGTTTATTCTAACTGTAGCTACCAGACTAAACGGCGTCATGTCCTTGAAGAAAGTAATCCTCATGGTCACTTCCAGAAGAACATCACGGCTCAGGAAATTTGTACATCTTATTTCGCACTGCAAATTAACCCTCGATTATAACAATTAATGCTGGTCGTTGTCCATCACATAAGCTGCCCAGTGTAAGGTGTGACTGTCTTTTGTTTTTTGAGATGGGGATCGTGGGTTTGAATCCCATTCGGGACATGGATGCTTGAGATTCTTAGGCGCGATGTTATTGACGCGAAAAGCGCCTATTACCTTTATGTAAGTCGGTCCATCTGTCTGTCCGCATGTATCGGCTTGGCTCCCACGGACGAATTTTCACGAAATTTGATATTGGAGATTTTCAGAGTACAACCAACAAGACACGACTTTCCTCAATTTATTTATTTCTGCAAGATGCTCTACACGTTTCAGATGGTTTTTCTGTCCATCATCAGGAGCTCAAAACTGTACATACAGCGTCAGGTATTTGTCAGACCGTTACTGCTACCTGCTGCTATCCTGGCCAGGCTAGCAGCAGGTAGCAGTAACGGTCTGACAAATACCTGACGCTGTATGTACAGTTTTGAGCTCCTGATGATGGACGGAAAACCCGTCTGAAACATGTAGAGCGTCTTACAGAAATAAATAAATTGTGAAACATTGCATCCTGTTGGTTGTACTCTGCGAATATATTAGCGATGCACGGACCTATGAATGTTAAATTGATATTGGAGACTTTCCTGAAATTTGCTTACAAATTCCAAATTTGGTTACAGTTGGACAAAAACACCGGACACTTTACGTGAAGACCTAATTACAGTTTACTTCGTCCGGGGGCATCAAATCGCCACAAAATCGCTCTTTCCGAATGAAATGGTGTCAGGCTGTTAGAATAGCCGTGGAGGTACAGACGTTACCTGAATGCGTCACTATTTTACGTTACAGTACATTGCCTGTCTGTTTGATATTCATGTGTCCGTGCATCGTTATTATAATTTTATAATTACAACCAACAATATGCAACTATTTTTGGTTATTTATTTCTAAAACGCTCTACATATTTAAGGCGGTTCGTCCGCCCATCATCAGGAGCACATACCTGTACATTCAGCTTCAGGTAATGTCAACCAGTACTGTTGCTGGCTGGTATCGTGGATGAGATGGAACTGCAGTTCTTTCGTGGATGAGACGGAACTCCATGGAGTTCCGTCTCATCCACGATACCAGCCTCTAGCAGTGTTGGTTGACAATACCTGAAGCTGGGTTTACAGTTATGTGCTTCTGATGATGGGCAGAGGCACCGCCTGAAACATGTAGAGCTTTTTAGAAATAAATAATAAAAAATAGTTGCATATTGTTGGTTGTAATTAAAAATAAAAAAAATTGCCTATCTCATTATTTTTGTGTTTTCCTGGGTCGGTAGGGGTGTCGCAACGGCACGGTCCAAATAAGGTAAAGTTTAAGTAGTATCATGCTTAATTAAACACGTTGCATTGAAGGCATATGAAGGAGCGGAATTGTAACTTCACGCGGTATCAAATTTCAGCGCTAGATTGGAATGAGTGGCCAGCTGTATAATTTGACACACACGTGCACAAAGAACCCCAGGCCACAGGATTCGAATTGCATCCAAAAACTCGACCGCAGCAGGCTCGCTTGCACATCGCTTTAACAGTCATAGCTACAGTCCTCGACTGATGAGAACGGATTTGACCTTGACAGTGTGGACAGGATCCCTAATTCCGGGCTAATCTTACTGGGGATACTTAAATACTTTAAGTAACCCAAGTATACATCACTGTCTCTATCACCTGTCACTGGCAGCCATTCATTAGATGTTCAGTTTATAGAAAGTCTAAAGACAAATTTATGTATGGCTCTAGCCGAACAGAACACAACAGAAAATAAATGGAGTGTATCCGTCACCGGCCGTAAGCGTCTACAGTTCTGACTTCTTCTGCGACATAACGAACAAGTTAAAAGCTGATCTTATTAGTCAATAACAGTACCGTCACTTTCGACAGTAATCTAAGTAGTGAATTTCCTAATATCTTTGTGTGTTATCTGTGACGTCCATTCTATAAAACTTAGGGAAAGAAAAGAGATTTTTAAATCATGTTTATTAGATTCTCTTGTTAACCTTTTAAATCCTACTGGTCACGTGATGCACCAAAAGTTTAACATTCAACAACTGTACGCTCTGCCCTCACTGTGTTTATGTGTTTCGTATTTATCTGAGAACAAACAGCGACTTGTGCCACTTACAGCATAAACTGACTGGTTTTGATAACCGAGATTAAAAGTGTTTACAGCGTGGTACGGACTGGGTCTTTAAATAAAACAGTCTGCGCTTCGTCTGTAAAGGGTTAAAATGAATTCTGCCCTTGCTTTTTACGGTTAAAAGTTTCACAGCAGCAGCCCTGTATTGCTTCTTGGGAAATCCACCCTACGTTTCCAAACAAAAACCGAAGATACGAGATATCAGGCTTTCAATATTACTAAAAATCCAACTAAATGCAACAGTATGCAGATATTTATTTCCTGCAAAATCACTCTACATGTCACAGCACCCTTCATCAGGAGCACTAAAAACTGTAACCGCAGCCTCCGGTACAGGTCATAATATCGATGCAGCCACTTCCGTCCAACGTGGCCAGATGTGGCCACGTTGGACTGCATACTGTTGCATCTAGTTGGATTTTTATTGATATTGAATTATTATGCACGGAACCATGAACTTAAAAAAAATCAGGCTTTCGCCGCGGTATAGTTGAGGACTTCGCTGTTCTACAGTGTTACGCAGTGTATGCTGATAGTTGCTTACCGACGTTTCGGAGTAGTTTATCTGCCCCTTTATTTAAGGGGCAAGCAGTCCAAGAATTCTTTCTGGACTGCTTTACCATTCCAGATGGGACTGATAGGTTCTACAGCAGTGTCGGTAAACAATTCCGAACTAACGCTGAGCAATATGCCAGAGGATCGAAGGTCTCAGAAGAGTAACTTTTGGAAATCCATGCGTTTTTAGCTTGAGGACTTGTATTGTTCTTAGCAAGTGAATGTATGTCCCTCCTATCCGTAGGAAATATTCTGTCGCACTCGCTTGCGTTTGTTCAGTTGTCTCGAACCCCGATACAACTCACGGAAAAATGATCACTGGTCATGTCTGCCATGTAATTTTACTCTAGAAATTCTGACCGAAATACTTTCGCTCTGATGAATATTCAGTGATCTTCCGAGCAGAGGAATATCTTACATGGAATAAGTAAACGGAAGGCTAACTGGATTGGCCACATTTTGCGCAGAAACTGCCTTCTGCAACGGGTTATTGAAACAAGGATAAAAGGGGGGATAGAAGTGACAGGAAGACGAGGAAGAAGACGCAGAAAGCTACAGGATGACCTTAGGGGAAGGAGAGGATACTCTCATTTGAAGGAGGAAGATGTGGATCGCACTATATGGAGAGCTCGCTTTGGAAGAGGTTTTGGACCTGTCGTAAGACAGACTACTAAATGAATGAATTCTGAGCTGCGCGAAGAAACGCGTCTTCAATGCGTGATTTCAGGCTTGCGCCGGGATAAAGATAGAACTGCGCAGATCTGAAACGCCTACAAAGTTTCCTTTATTATTTTCAAGTTTTAACCAAATTACGGAATTATTCACAAAATGTTTTTAAGTCTTCTGAACACCAGAGTGAAATAACACATCGCATCAAGTCCCAGTAGTAGTTTCGAGTTGTCACTTGCCGTCCGATGGACAAATTTTCGAAAGTTATTTGGCGCATTTTTTGGTGTAATTGTTGGTTCCGAACGAGCCAAAAAATGTCAAAATGTCATTGCTTATGTACCAAAAAAAAAATCCGGTCTCTCAGTACAATTCCTTCATAATCACGAGTTCATTCGACGTTGTTAGAATCATGTCATGTTGTCACTTTCGTCTGTGTCCTAAAGGAGGTAAACTCGAAAACATTGCTTTAAACTTGGTGTAGGGGGGGGGCGGCACGAAGGAAATAATATCCACATTTGAGTTCGAGTAGGCAGCTGTCCATCCACGCTGTAGTGCAATGAACTTTCATGTCACTCGAGTCTCTAGTACTTTGTAAAGGTTATTCAAAATTTCTTCGCTGTTAGGATTTCTTAACGTAGAACAATGGTATAGAATTTGGTTTTGCTAAGCTTGGTTCCTGAATATCTGAACGTGGAGTTTACTTACTGTGTTTATAATTAGGTTAGACAGTATCTGGCAAGTTGTTCTGGCGCTGGACTGCGTTCTGTCCGAAATAACTTGTACCGTGACGTGTCTGGTGTTAGCAGGAGCGGCCCTGCGATCTTCTGTACTTTGATTTAATAGATAAATGAATATATCAGGAAGAGTCAATTAATAAACAACCAGATGTCTTACTAAATCCATGTCAGTAGAAATGCATGAGTCTTATGTTTATTGGACGGTGCATCATCTTGATAGTTGAATAAAGAGAGACCAACTTGATGTCACTTGCTTTATTATTTCATTATTTAATGCTCAACATTAAATAATGAAATAGAAAACCAAGTGCCCATAAATTTGGTTTCTCTTTATTCAAATTCATGATATTAAATACTACATTCGACAACAGATACGTCACCGAGGCTGTTCTGTTCAGCCTCCATCATTCGACTCTACTTTTTATCATCCATTTTTCTTCATCTTCGGGGTCTTATATTTTCCGCACCAAAAAATGCACGCAAGCCAAATTCCTTTTCTCCTCACCTGGATATACCCTAAAGAGCGTCCCATTGTAATCATCGGCTGAGGCTACTACTGTATCTGCGTATACCCTGAAGAGCGTCCCATTGCATTTATTGGCTGAGGCTAATACTGTATCTGCGTATACCCTGAAGAGCGTCCCATTGCAATTATTGGCTCATGCTGCCGCAGTAGATGGCAGTACCCTGAAGAGCGTCCCATTGTATTTATTGGCTGAGGCTACTGCTGTAACTGCGTATACCCTGAAGAATGTCCCATTGCAATTATTGACTCATGCTGCCACAGTAGATGGCAATACCCTGAAGAGCGTCCCATTGCATTTATTGGCTGAGGCTAATACTGTATCTGCGTATACCCTGAAGAGCGTCCCATTGCAATTATTGGTTCATGCTGCCGCAGTAGATGGCAATACCCTGAAGAGCGTCCCATTGTATTTATTGGCTGAGGCTACTACTGTAACTGCGTATACCCTGAAGAATGTCCCATTGCAATTATTGGCTCATGCTGCCACAGTAGATGGCAGTACCCTGAAGAGCGTCCCATTGTATTTATTGGCTGAGGCTACTGCTGTAACTGCGTATACCCTGAAGAACGTCCCATTGCAATTATTGGCTCATGCTGTCACAGTAGATGGCAGTACCCTGAAGAGCGTCCCATTGTATTTATTGGCTGAGGCTACTGCTGTAACTGCGTATACCCTGAAGAACGTCCCATTGCAATTATTGGCTCATGCTGCCACAGTAGATGGCAATACCCTGAAGAGCGTCCCATTGTATTTATTGGCTGAGGCTACTACTGTATCTGCGTATACCCTGAAGAGCGTCCCATTGCAATTATTGGTTCATCCTGCCGCAGTAAATGGCAATACCCTGAAGAGCGTCCCATTGTATTTATTGGCTGATGCTACTGCTGTAACTGCGTATACCCTGAAGAGTGTCCCATTGTAATCATTGGTTGAGGCTACTGCAGTAGCTTTGTATTCCCTGAAGTGCGTCCCATTGTTATCATTGGCTCAGATATGGCTGTCATGGTCAGTATTCAATAAAACTCACTGATTATCGAGTGTGAACTCTTGGTATCAGTCGCGGAAGTGTGATAACCAGTTTTTTTCCTCTGCGGCTCGTGACGACGGTACAGCGCAGGTAAGCCCTACCGTATAGTAAAGCTGACAGCTATAGCTTCAAGGTCGAGATAGCGCGAAATTCAGTAAAAACTCGCCTTACTTCACACATGAAGAATGACAGTTATCAGCTACATGATATTAGCATACGAATGCGTTATTTGACGTTCACACACCGCTGTAAATTTCGATGAAAAGTAAACACATTTAGAGCCCAGTGGTTACTTTATGTACCACCAGGCCGAACATTAAAAATTTCTACATTCAGCCCGCAGAGTGTAAACCAGTGTAGTGTATGGATCTCTGAACAAAGACTGGTTGTTTTCTATACGGCATTTAGTGGTTTTTTTTAAGCGAGAAAACGTGTTCTCTGCGCGGTACGAATTCAGTATTTAAGTATAATTCAGGTCAATTTTCTTCTTTAAATATCCATGCCATGGTATAGACTATTAGTCGACGGCGTGTCATCGCCGAGACACGGGTTCGAAAGCAGGAGATTCCGTATGAGTTTTGTGGTGGAGAAAGTGGCACTGGCACAGGTTTTACTCCGAGTACTTCGGTTTTTTCCCTGTCATTGTAATTTCTCCAGTGCTCCATACTCATATTCATGTACACGTGGCTTTTACCAGAAGGATAAACGGGAAATGCCCGGAAAACTTTCACAAAGCGAAGCTGTTTCGTAAATAAAGAAGCACTGGATGTAAAGATATTTCCAGTTTTTTCCTGTGGAAAGGCTTAACACTTACCTTGCTAACGTGGAGAATAGGGTGAGCTCCTAATAATGCCAGCAAATGGCAGATGGAATTTAAGTTGACGTTTAAATGGTTAATGTGCCTCAGGATAACGTAGGAAGAAAGTTGCTTGTATTTTTGGGACTTACACATATTTCCATGTTACGCCACTGAATGCGTCCGGAAATATATATTGACTAAAAAAAACTAAACTCCGTGGCCTTAGTCCGCACGCGAAATATACCGACAGAGCGGCCGCCGCCGGTCGGCGAAGTTAGTGCCAACTTTTGCGGATAGAGGGGTGTCACGTGGTCAGCACAACGGGTCCCCACA
>Ga0131853_10024195_pt1 | contig 10961 bp, 8 predicted proteins | sample TergutLab28metaG_FD_92764 | JGI IMG/M metagenome (GOLD analysis project Ga0131853, IMG submission 92764) | Labiotermes labralis P1 segment gut microbial communities from Petit-Saut dam, French Guiana - Lab288 P1 (version 2) (version 2) | ecosystem: Host-associated > Arthropoda: Insects >...
ATCTTGAATGAATATATGCAAAATAAATACTCCATAACATATGGTATTCATGACGTCCCTTCAAGATTTATTCATATTATAGGCTTTACGCAAACTTGAATGTAAGGAATGGATTTGAAAATTCCAAGCTAAATTAACTGTAATAAATGCCACTAAAGTTTTTAATTCTGAACTGTATTAAATATCATTTCAATTAAATATGATGTGGGGTCTAAAAGGATGTGTGTTTTGGTGGGAATTAAGTGAAATTGCACGTGTTTTTCAATATTTACAATAAGATAATCCTTGTGGTAACTTATTTCTAAATGCTTCAAAACAAATGCCTCCTCCTCTTTATCAACAAAAAGTAAATTGTTTCATCTGCATAAAAGACAAAATTTACTATCTGAAAAATCAGAAGCAAGTCATTAATATATATAAGGAATAGAAGGGGCAAAAAATTGAGCCCTGAGGCACACTGTGTAAAATTAATCTGGAAGAGGATGAACATCTCTTCAAGGTGACATTAGAAGAGTCAGTTTGTGTTAATGAGACAAAATATTTACCCTGCGACAAATAATATTTAAACCGAAAATTCAAAATGTGATGCCATGTTTGTTAGTAAATAGACACCAACATTCTGGAAGATCATATTATCTCCATATTCAGTGTCAGGTAAGCCAGGAAGAGAAGTCAGTAACGGTTTACCAAACAAAATCTTGGTGGAAAACGTTGAACCAGCTGGCACAGGGTGTTCCAAAGCAACACATGCTGAATATGCACGTCCAACAAAACTCTGTGTGTGGAAATTTGTGACATACTTCATAAAACAACACTCAGTGTATGAATAAGCAAGATTGTGTCCAACATTATCAATTACATGAACTGCATCCACGACACTATTGATTGATTGACATTGGTTTTGATCCCTTATGGTCCCAATGCACCTAGGACTTACATACGGGCCCCTTGTAACACATAATCTGATACGAGCTCTGGAGAGCCCTGTAAGTGTACCAAAGTCACAGATGGCCCCCACACTTAAAATATCTACGTCCTCTTGTTCCAAGAAAGGAACCCAGATATACTATCCTTTTTTTGCAAAACGTCCTGGCCCTCCGTCCTTCAAAGTCTCCGATATACGATCCCCTTCCTGAGTCCAGGTACCCCTCAGACATATACGAGCCCCTATCGAGAGAAATGCCTATATCCAGAGCCTGGTAGACGGATCACTCCCCAGATTCCCCAACGGGGCCCTTACAGAGACATCTGTCTCATCCATCAAAGTCCCTGGTACACGAGCCCCCTTCCATGTTCCCAAGTGGAGCCCCCATGGAAAGAGATGAGACACCAGAGCCTTCTTCCACATATTCCCCCGGGGCCCCAATAAAGGGGACCCCCCCCCCCCCCCGCTCTGGGTCTCCTTAACAGAGCGCACATAGACATAGATGCTCTGTTTCAAGAGCTCTCCTCCTTCAAATATCTCTCAAGAGCTCCCGGTGAACGGACACCCTTCCCACCCATGATTCTTAACAGAGCACCTGTAGAGAAAGGTGCCCGTCTCCAGAGTCTTCTCAAGCCCCTGCCAAATTCCCCAGCGGGGCCCCACGGAGAATGATGTCAGTCCCCTGAACCCTCCTCCCCATATTTTGCTGGATTCCCAGAGAAGAAACCCCCACTCTAGGTTCCCCTAACAGGGCTCCAACAGAGAGAGAGAGAGGTGCTCCCTGTCCGGAGCCCTCCATCTATCTCTTAAAATGTCCGGTACACTGACTCACTCACCCTCCAAAGTTCCCCTACGGAGAGAGACACCCGCTTCCAGAGCTTTCTTCTACATGTTCCTTAGTATTTCACCTTTCCCTCAAAGTCCCCGGTAAATGAGCCCCTCTCCATGTTACCCAACAGGGTCCCTATGGAGACAGATACTCCGTCTCTAAAGCCAATAGTTTATTCATTCATTTATATCAGTCAGAGTCCCCAGTTAAAGAGCCCTCCCACAAAAAGGGGAAAATATTTTGTCGGCGTCCACGGAGCCCCACGCGAACGGAAGGTCTACATACAATAGGGTGCGGCCTGGTTCCACAAGGGGATCGTTTACGATACAGCTATCACTGCCGCAGTGCCATGCAGCCTTCAGCACGGTACCTTCCACATTGGCTTGGGTACACCAGAGCCAGTTTAGCCAGAGAGTGTCGTGATAACTCCTTCACCTGTCATCGCCTCCCACGTGACCAGGTTGGAGTATGAATCCACATAACCTTGAGGTACGGACGAGGTTTTGGATTTATGGGAGACTCCACTATACTATACTATACTGTACTATATTTTAACATAATCTATTTTTTCCAAAAGTAAGTAAGAGTTATATTCATATCTTTTAGAATTTTTAACCTCTATTATATATTTATTTTTCCCTTATGAGGAATAATAGTACAAAATGCTTTGTATTTAAATACATTTACTCCAGAGGGAAGGCTTTTGCCTCAGCCTTCTTTTCCATGTATATTGTAAAAAAAATAACGTACGATGGCAAAAAACGGCCGAAAAATGTGGCAGTGGAGGACATTTGAATCTAAGGTTTGGATATAAGTCTTTGTGATATTTCCCAAGGAAATGACACGCTATTCGCTTTGTGTTATTTGTGAAATGCTAAAGGAGTGTATGCAATGTAACTCAAATGTAGGAACACAAGAAGAAAAAGGACAAAATTCTACATTTAAATTTCCGTCTTAGAAGTAGAAGGGATTATGGAAGACGGTGGAACTTAACATAACGAAAATGTAGCCTTCTGGATGTCCAGTGGAATGTGTAACTCGTTGTCCTTCTGCGTCTTTTCATCCAAGCATGTTTCGTTCATGAATATGTAATCGAGGTCCTGTTGCATGCAGAAATACGTATAAATTGTCCTTTCTTGTGTGATTTTTAACCGGAACTGGAATGACTAAACATAAGTTTAGTTATTTCCCTGCATATTGTCTAATAAAAGGCAAGATTGTTTTAAAACGTTACTGAATACAAAATGTATATTTTTATTTTCCCCGCAATTTTTTATGAACTATTTCTCATTCTAAGAAGAAATGAGAGACATATCATCAAAAATGTATATTGATCTCCATGTCAACTAGGCTTTATTCTTGTCAGATTTTAATGAAACTCGAGCTTTGTCGAAAAATTCTCAAATATCTAATTTCATAAAAATCCGCCCAGTGGGAGTTGAGTTGTTCCATGAGGACAGACGAACAGAGAGACTTGCACACACATGAAGAAACTAATAGTCGCCTTTCTCAATTTTGCAAAAAAAAACGTATATTCATCCTCATGTAAAATACCCTTTATTCCAGTCCCAATTTACTGAACTTGAATTATCCCCGCCACATTATCTAAAAGTACCCACGTATCAAATTTCATGAAAATCTGTCCCTTGGGAGTCGAGTTGTTCCATACGGACACACTTGGCGAAGCTAATGGTCGGTTTTGCAATTTTGCGATCGCGCGCGCAAAAAAAACATCGTATTAGATCGGGGTTCCAATCCAGGCGATTGGTTTCCGCGTTCCTCTCATACAGGCGAGGAAACCTAATTAAAATCTCTTTTTAATGTATGTGCCCTGCATCTTGTACACTTTACTATCCAGACCTACAAACCCCCAACATATATATATTAATAATATAAGATATATCGTAAGCACTCCTACATGTTTTAGTGCGTCAGCATCATCTTCAGGCAGTCTTGATCTTATATTTTGCTAAAGTCACAAAATTGTTCAATTTACAGCTCAATAAAATTAGTAGATTAAATTCTTCACTCGATCGTTGTTGAATGATAAAATACAACTTGTAAAGATAAAAAGTGATGCCGTTACAGGCCCGGTGTGGCCCAGAGGGTGGGTAGGGGTATAGCTGTACACTTCTATGTCCGCGGCACTAGAAGGGGGTGAGTGGTCAGCAGCACGCCCCGGCCACATTTCAGCCCCGGGAAGGACCCGGTACACATTTTACAGGAGAATGGGTGGGACCCAGGGCCGGTCTGGACGGAAGGAAAATCTCATCCCCACAGGGATTCGATCTCCGGACCGTCCAGCCCGTAGTCGATCGCTATACCGACTGAGCTACCGGGCCCACACAATATGTAAAACACTGGCTGGCGGCAGTAGCGTGGGTTCGCGCCTGATGAGTTGCATGTGCAACGCGCATCACAGTCGTTCAGGAGAAGGCACGCTGTTAAAACAAGTGTGGCAAAATGCTGGGCATTCTTCGGACTTCTCCTTAGTGAATAGTTCATATAGTACTTAATTGTTATTTGTTGTTAGCATAAGAAAATTCTGTCTGTTCTTTTGATTAATCTATTCATCTGACGTGTTGAATCCTGCACCAAATCATAGTCATCACGAACCAACAGAAGACGGCTCTGATATCAGTGGAAATGTGCCATTTTTTCGAGATTATGAAAATTTCAACAGAAACCGTCTTCCACGCCCAAGACTAGGCAGAGGAATTGCGGAAGGCGACGGTAGCAGGACATCGCATCTGGATACATTTCATCCGACTTTCGGCCAACAAGTACCGAGACGAGACGAAATCCGCCCCCAGTCTACATTCAACATAGATGTGGGTCCAGAGTTAAGCGAAGAATCAAAGCCACCGCTCCCTAAAGCAAAGAAATCAGGTAAGTTCCCTTGCTGGATATCTATACAGTTATTGGGAATTCATGTTTGGCAGAAAGCAGGGCCTGAAGAACGTTAACAGTTGGGGAGGGACTGACTTGGACTTGAATGGAGGCATCACGATGTAGGCTACATATATCGACAATTGAACGGTCATCTTCAGGCCTGTTCTTTATGGGTTAAGTCACAGGATGTTGTGCACACATTGGGATCACAATGTGGGATCCCAATGTGGGATCTCAATGTTGGTATTGCAGTGTGTCAGTCTATATAACCTAACACTGCTGACGTAGAATCTACTGCCCAGGCTAAGGAAGAGTGGGGCTATAAGCCATTATGGTGTGAACAGGGACAATTTGGATTCTGAAATGTGTGACAATGTTAATGCTTTTTTTGGGTTGGGGGGGGAAGGTTGTGTTTGGCTTGAATGTGTAGCGGTATAGTGATTCCTGTGCGCTCTGTCGAGCTGAATTCCGATTTTCTGAAGAACGGCAGTGTCATGAATAGCTTAGATGAAAAAATAGATTTTGTGCGCTCAAAAATTATAAAATTGTCTAGACAAATAAAAGGAAATTCAACGAATCATTCCGAATTTGTTTATAATCTTAATTCCTGTTAGGGGCGGCCATGGTGATAATTGCCCTGCGCACCAAAAAACCGCACATATTCAACTCTGTAACGAAGTCTAGAGACGGGGAACATTTCTGTTATAGGCAATTTGCCGTTCAGCAAGGGTATTTATTACAGCATTACACTAGCTTTTGCGCTCAAATACGTCTTTCATCTTGACTATTGTGGAATAAATGTGTAAACAAAATAAGCGTCTTTGGATTGCCGAAGAGCTGCGTACCCGAATGTTTGCAGGTACGCATCACCTGGACATATATCAGGTAATCTCTGCCGCCGTTGGTTTGCGGTCGTCCGGATACCATTTTCAGAGTTGATTGCACTTCGCTAAGTAAACCAGTGCAGTGTATGTGTGTGTTCATGTGTGTGTGGTGTGTGTGTGTATGTATGTGTGTGTGTGTGTGCGTGTGTGTGTGTTTGGTAATATGTGTGGGTGTTTGGAGTGTGTATGTGTGTGTATTTATGTGTGTGTGTAGGTGTTTGTGTGTGTGGGTGTTTGTGTGTGTGTGTGTGTAACCTTAGTTGTCCAACATAAAATGAGCATGCGGTGGTGTGACCTTCTATACCAAATTTTGAACATTGTCTCACAAATGGCATGATTCTCAGAAAACAGTTACCGAACATAAAACGTGGGTTTTGACTTTATCTACATTACTATAATACATTTTATTGTTTTAATATTTCATAACTTTAGGTAACAAAACTTGTCAACTCCTAAAGATGGTGTAGTAACACCGAAATGTATCGCTGTATATGTTGGTATATAATACACAATTGTAGACAGATTTAAAAAATAATTTTCTAAATTTCCTGAACATCCGCCTTCTAGGAGCCGAAGTGTTCCATCCTGACAGGCAGACATGACGACACTAATAGTCACTTCTTGAAATTTTGCGAACGCGCCTAGAACACCCCTCCCCCTCACAGTCTCCATTTCCCTATTTCTTAAATTTCCATGTTGTCGCAACCTGTTCGGGTCTGTACAGTCATTGCTGTACACGTCCGTTAGGGGAACTGTAATGCTTTTAAGATCGCCATTGCTTAGACGACGGTACCAGGATACGATTTCAAATTCCATTGTGTGCAGTAGAACAATGCTACTGAAATATATAAAGTATTCACGCCACCAAAACATGCAAGTCGTAACTCTCAACCGCTCGGCCAGGAAACGATTCAACCAACCATTCAGCGGCGCCAAAATAGAAAATAGTTGATACACATGCAGAAATATTATGGCAGGGTCACAGCAACTTGAACGACACAAATAGTTAAGTGTTTCTTACTAATCAATTGCTTTAAACACTAATCTGAACAGGGAACCGCCGTGGCACAGTAGTTAAGGTGCTGTGCTACAAATCGGAAGGTCGCTTGTTCGATCCCAGCTGGTGTCATTGGAATTTTCATTGACATAAAATCCTTTCGATCGCACTATGGCCCTGGGGTCGACTCAGCCTCTAACAGAAATGAGTACCAGGAGCATTTCCTGGGGGTAAAGGCGGTCGGTGCGTAAGGCTGACAACCTACCATTATCCTGTAACGTTGTCACGAAATCTGGGAACCTTAACTTCCTGGAACCCTCTGGGCCCCTTCAGGTCTGTAACGGGACTGTTTTACCTTTACCTTTAAAAATCTGAACAATTAATTCGCAAAAATAATTAGAGCATATTCTATGAAAATGGTCAATATCTTGCATATACAAAAAACAATTTTTACACTATCCACTGCTGTACTTGCAGTAAACACACCCCCCCCCTTCCCCCCAACATATATGACTGCGTTAACTCACAGAATGTAACAGAATTGTACCAAGGCGACAGTATTTCCGTGATACGCATCTGCACAAAATGTGTAGAAGTGTACTTCCCTGTGTCATATGTGGGTTTTGGAAGGTATAAACTTGTTTGAGAAACACATTTCGTGGTTAATTTGAATTCACATGAAGTGTGCACAACAAGACTTAATGTAGTTAGTTCTTGTCACTGTACACATTAGTCTACTTTTCCAAATATTCTCCAATAATGTTACTGCGTTTCCTCTACATTTTCACATGTCCTCCTGTCGTTTCAACATTGATGGCATAAGGACAGTGAACAGTGAGAAGTGGTGCAGTAAGGAGGGGTAAATAATAAAAAAAAATCAGTGGGAAGAGAGGGAAATCCACAAGATGAAAGAGGACTGCACTTGGTAGTTTAATAAACACTAATGTAAAAGTCATCTTATTGCAGCTTCTTGCAAAATATTATATCGTTAAAGTTTGAAAGGATGCACTCTTATTTGTATATCCATCATTCCTGCATATGATGGGAATGTCAAGCACGGTCTGTTGCTCGTGCAAAGTCAATGGGCCAAAGAAGGGAACAGGCTGCCAGCTGAATCAATAAAGGGAATTTTAACTGTGTCATATAAATTTGAGAATGTGCCACATTAACAATTTAATACTATGTCTGGCATTTCTATACCCCTGAAGAAAATTTGTTCAGATGAATAATATTCTGTAGCATAAATCTTATTCAGCAATATGTCATGTAAAGAGTTTCTACCATAAATCATGAGAATTTGAAAGAAAATCAGCAGATGCTGTGGGAAGAGTTGCTTTTTTATCACTCCCAAAAGAAATGGTAATATCATTGGTTCTAGAGAGAATATGTGTCACAAGGTGCAAATGAAATCCTTGCAGTACACATGCCCTAGAATGCTAGGATTGCCACAAACAATAAATTTTTGCTTCTGTCCACAGGAGGTAGAAAGAGGTGTGCCTTTTGCATCACCCATGGATACAAAATATGGTACATGAAAACTCATACTTTGTACAATTCAGAGACTGGGCTTGTAGAATGCCCTATCTTGCGTTCATACCGCTGTAAGGTATGTGGTGCTACAGGCAACGTTGCACACACCAGCTCACATTGCCCTCACATCCGCACGCAGCAAGGAGAGGTGCAGTCTACAAACTACAAACAGTTTTAACAGGTTTACCTAGCAAGAGTGCAAAATATGCATTAATGGTGAAAAAATAGTAAATTGCTGAATTAAAAATAATAATTTAAAAAATTCATTGGTTTCCGCCAAACTCCACAATATGCCATTTCATGACTTCCATGGGATGGATAACATGTTAAATTCACTGAAGGAGCAATTTTTAATTTCTCATTTATGTTATATAACCTGGTAGTCAATAAAGCAGAATTACATAACCAGTAGCAGAAATGATGTATGTTTTATTCATAATTCCAAAACAGTGTAACTGCATGTTCAGTAAACTTACTTCAGTTTTCACACACACTGATTCAAAGTTGATTACAACAACATTTTATCAATGAGTCATCCACACACTGTTCAGGGACTATATCCAGTAAATTAATGTTCAAAAATTTATTCCCGACACTTATTTGGTTTGTTGAAAACATTCATATTTATTTCGAAAAATTTCTGATAAACCTAACACTACACTTCCATCCTGACTACAAGTTATGGTTTAGATGTCTGTCCTTTAGATAAGATAATTTACTGCAGAAACTATAAAACTGCAGAACACATAGAACATTTCATCCCAACAATCCTACTATGTCAGCGAACCAACAGATTCATAAATAACATAGTTACGGAGTCACTGGTATACAAAATTACATCCAAAGGGACAGCGAAGTGACTCCAGGCTGACACAACATCAATGAAAGACGTATTTGTAACACATTCTCAGCAGAAACATTCCACTAGGAACATGACCAGTCTCTATCTAGCATATGTCAGTTTAAAATTTGAAACTGGTGTAACAGGATCTTTGTGGCTACTAATGAATTTGAGATATAGCAGTAACTGCTAAGGTAACGTTCACCCTAAAACAGGCCACTAAGGCCCAGACAGTTAGTAGAGGGTGGTCAACACCACATCGTGGCTGCTCTACCCCCAGGAAAGAAAAACATTACCCATTGTACAGGAGGCTGGGTGAGCCTGGACAGGTGTAGAATATCTCGCCCCTACTGCAATTCAATCCCTGAACCATCCAGCAGCAAGTCATTATACCAGCTATGCTATCCTGGCCCAATTGCAAAATTAAATCAAAATTAATTCCAAAACTTAGGGTTCTTGAGGGCGGTTTCATTGCAAAATCTTACTTTGGACATCCAACAGTTTCATATATTGAAATATTCTATCTTTGTTTTAAAGAAAACAATGCTCATATTACAAACCAGGTATTTACCATATTCTTTGTGTTTGTGTGAATTGCTTTACTGAACTCTATATTATATGGTCTGTGTCTGAATTAGATTCTACAACTTGTGTAACCAATAAATTATTTTAAAAAAACTGTACAATTTTCAACTTGATATCGTTTTGCTTTAGAACAATATGTGGAAGCAACCCACAGAATTTAGTGACTGTGACACAGAATCTAACCGCAGAAACACGTCTAGTGACTTTCTCCCTTTTTTCCAGCAACACGCTTGAAGTCACCCATGTTGGTGGTTGAGATTGGTGAGCCAATAATAGCAAGGTGATCAATCTGCGTTGTGTCAGTGTTGTTCTGGTTGTCCTTAATAAACAACTGGATGTTCTGGACATTCTGGAACTTGACATAGCGCAGATTTACAGGAGTGCCTTCCAGGTCTTCTGGAGTAACCCTGTGAAACACAGTACCAGATATAATCAAACAGTGTTAGTTGGCAGCTGTACCGCTTCATTAAGCTGAGCCACTTTGAACAAGAAGGAGCATGTGTTTCAACTGATAACTTTGTGGTTTTCTTGCTAAAAACAAAATAACTGTAATGGCCCAAGTACAGACTGTATTTTTGATATCAGCTTTTCATTGATAATTAGGCTGCATTCTCCCTGGCAAATTGCTGACTGAAAACATCATCTCAGGGAAGTTTATGAAGTGTACCTGGTATAGCGACTGAGCTAGAAAATGGAAGACCACAGAACTGTGGGGCAATTCCCAACAGAAGGAAGAGACTTTCTATAATCCAAAGTATACACACTGCCTCCAGGGGTCACTCAGCCCCCTATTCCTTTGGTACCAGCGATACTTCCTCGCGGGGCAAGGTGGTGGCTGAAGGCAAGAAGGTGACCACTCACGCCCACCTAGTGCCATAGTAAGCATGAATGATGCTTGCACCTCTGTTCATCCCATAAGCCTTTATGGAACCTATAGAGCTTACTTCATATGAATGGCATAAATAAGTAATATACTCCTTTCCATCAGATTTGAGATATGGCCAGCACTGAGGTTACTGACAGGTGTAGTTAACCCTTCAATGCCAGCTTTGATGCACACTACAAACTTCTACATCTTCACATGTTGTCAGCCTTGATGCACCATGTGATTGCAAATGCATATAAGGGTGCCATAAATTTAAAACTCGTACATCCTGGACACTAGTTAGAATTTAAACTCCAAGATTGTGTCACATGGAGGAGGACCATAATCTCTGTCCTTAAAACAATATATATATATATACAGGGTGTCCCAGGAGGAATGTGTCAGACTTCGGGAGAGTGTTCCTTATGTTAAAGTATACCGATATAACCCAAAACACCTATATTCAAAGTTGAACGGTTAAGGAGATAACGGCCAGAGAAAAGTGGGGGCTTCTTGCGGTTCCAAATACTGCAACCTGCACAGCTGATGCGTCGCGCGACAGCGTTGATGACCTTGAGAGTGGAATGCAGTGTTAATCGTGCCTGCGTGACTG
>Ga0131853_10024196_pt1 | contig 10961 bp, 7 predicted proteins | sample TergutLab28metaG_FD_92764 | JGI IMG/M metagenome (GOLD analysis project Ga0131853, IMG submission 92764) | Labiotermes labralis P1 segment gut microbial communities from Petit-Saut dam, French Guiana - Lab288 P1 (version 2) (version 2) | ecosystem: Host-associated > Arthropoda: Insects >...
ATGTTAATACATCCATCCTCAGGAGCTTGCGACTTATTTGTTGAGTTATTTCATGGGTTGTATTGCTCTTGTTCGATGTGTGTTGGTGTTACGTTGTGGTTTGGCTGGGGTGGTGTGGTATCCTTATGCAGGCTGAAGCACACATCGAACCAGAGCAATACAACCCACGAAATAACGCAACAAATGAGTCGCAACCCCCCTGAGGATGGATGTACTAACATTCGAAGCATGTTTAACATTAAATAATGAAATTAAGCAAGTGACATCAAGTTGGTCTATATTTATTCAATTTGTTTTGAGTCCGAAAAGATAGCTGTCAAGACCTATAAGACAAGAAAAGGAAGCAAATATTTGGATGCGTGTAAAATCCGAATTTGAGAGAGGTGAATTATATGAAATGTTGTAGAGGGGTACCTCGGAGGATAGATTTTCTAGTGAATTAATAATTTGTTAACTAACGCCGCATAACTTATCCAAATTTACGACTAGAATCAAATTTGAATAATTCACGGTTGTAAAAAAAGAACGTAATTTCAATGACACGTGACAGCTGTCATGTTTGACTGATGTTGCAAATTCAAATCCCGTGACTGTATAGTCGTCACTGTGATTCTACCCTCCGTAAACTTCTCTGAGTACTAATGAGACATGTGATACGAACTGTCATCTATGAAACACAAAACCCCTATACGGAGATGACAGCGATGTTCATAAAAGGCCTTGTAAACATTACAGGCTCCTAAGTCAAAATAAGTGACAAGGTGGAGTCGTGCTTTAGACACTCCATGCACTTCCCATTTACTTCGACATAAGTGCTAATATATTTCAAGGAAACAGAAAGGTCTATAAAGCACTCTTTGAATAAATTTCAGACGAATTATCTTTCTTTACGCTACTAATAAATATAACAAATATGTGTTATATAACTGACCAATTTAACATACTTTGATTTTATATAAAAAACTAATTAGTTATAAAAATTTGGTGCCCGAGGATCATTATACAAAATACATGTCACTATCACACAGATATTTGTATCGTATATTTGGGAAGAATCAAAATGTTGGTTTCCTTGATCTGGATGAATTTATTTAGTGCTTAGCGATTTATAATTTTCATTTATAATTTCAAAGTAATTAATATTATAATCAGGAGTCAGTAGCTGATTTACTAAATTTCATCATAGATGAAATATTATTCAAACATTTTGTGGTGTTGCATAGTAATTTTTGTATTTCCACGAATTATTCAAACATCTTTCTTATGTTTATAATTTTGTTAATTGTCAATACGATAACGAGAGAATTCAAGAAATATTTACTAAACACAATTCTCTGCAATTTTATATAATTTAGTAAAATTGTAAAATTTCGCTACAATATTTTCATAGTGCTGTCAGTTTTCTAAGAGTTTTAAAACACACACAGTTGTGTACGATATTCTCTTTCATTTGCTGTAGAATGAAGATTTTACTTTCTAATTTTCTTAATGAAGTTATGCATACTATTCGTAAAAAATGCAATACATGCAAATATACGCATATTTTAAACAAAGTGCAATGTTATAAATTTTCTGTGTGAAGAGGTTTTTTTTTTCTTTCTATTTTGGTGGCTTGAATACACCGTGCAATTATTAGTAAATGATGCAATGAAACCACAATTTTGAAATTATTTGTGTCAGATATGATTACGTCGTCATATTTTACTGAATTACCTTATATAATATAAGTTATAATACTGCTCTTTTATTGCATGTTACGTTATGGCTGGACACACATGTCAGCGTATTCAGACATAATAAGTAAACTCTGATACCCAATGTGCAATTATTTTCACTAATCATTTTCCATGCTCCTTGTCGAATATGTTACCCTATTAATAATTTAAATTGAAGACAGATATTTATAAATGAGGTTTTTATCTATGTAAATAACACATTTTGAATACATTAAGTAGCAGATATTAGAAGTTTGGAATTTGACAATGCATATCTTGATAGGTGGAAAACAACGTTTCAGGGAAAGGCGGTCTCTGTTTTTATAGTGACTGAATTAACATGCAGGTGTATTTGACCCAACTTTCCCCTAAATATTTCAGCGTCTACATGGACGTCATTGCCGTCACCCTGAAGAGAGAAACCATACTTTAGTCTAAGATGTCCTTATCAACATACGAACATCCACACTGTGAAAATAGAGCAGACCGTCTTACGAGAGGAATTTGACATGAAATTCTGAGATCCTCTTTTTATCATGTTTTACGTAAATTAACATTTTAAAATTAATTTCTTTCCGAAGAAAAAGTAAAAATATTAACATTTTTCTGCAATGATGGACCAAGATATTTATGGGTTACCATTTTTAGAAAACACTCTTGACAAGGAGCATACCAACTCTTTGAATATTGTCGATTCTAAAGCTTTTCTAAGAGAAACAGTTTTAAAACAAACATGCAAAACTATTTTGGAACTCTGTTTGCAAGGAAAATGTACGATAATTTCTTACTGAACCTGAATTCTCCAACAAAACTGAAAGCTGTAATCGGTTTCGCCTTTGTACATTCATGGTCACATTTAGGCTTCTGTATGCAGAATTACGTATTGATGTTTTCTTCCTAATTATTACATAACATACTTACATTAGATATTTTACGTGAATTTTACATACATACGTACTTCATTCCACATTAACTACTTTTTTGGAGTATTGCAAATAATATAAGAAACTACATAGCAAATCGAATATTCCCGGAAACACGCCACTATGAGGTGATTCTCGCCACACATTAACTTTTTCACTTCTACGAAGATCCTACGTTGTTCTAATTAATCCCTTTTGCCAGTTTTCGATCCGATAATTATTCAGGTACAAGAATCCTTTCTTTTAGTGTCCAGTCACTTCGGAATTCTCACTTGGTACATGAGTAGTTTGTATACTTTGTTTTGCATGTTAAATTGTGTCTAAGTAGCCGGAACGAGAACGAACTACTGACATTTCCTTTTGATCGACAAGTATTTGGTGTTCGCTGTTATAGGTGGTTTTTGATTACGTACTCACTCGCACTTCTTTCCTCACGCAAGGTATATGTGAGGTCTCTAAACTGAAGCACTGTTTTTCATTAAGCATTTTGCCCCGTGTAGCTGACAACCTTACGTCAAAGGGAACAGCCATCTCGCTAGCGCATCTAATATACTAACTTGCTTCACTTCAAAGAGGTTTGAAACATAATAAGCTTTGAGTGATCACAAGAAGTCCTGTCAAACAGATTTATGGAACTACCAGTATGAAACTGTATTTACTGCCAAACCTGTCACTAATAGTTTGTTCACAATACACATAAATCAATTTAACTTTCTGTTTTATGACCTCCTATCTTTAGCGAATTGTTTTAGCACGTCGATTTACTTTTAGAGAGACAAATATGGGATCAAACACTCAGAAAAAATTTGCGACGAGGTAGAGAGACGATATATTCGACAGCATTTCGAATACATTAAGAGGCCAGCATTTGTAAAAACACAATTGTCATGTATGAGTTGTTAATAGTTTAACACGCTTTTCTTAAATTACATTTTAACAACCTTAATCGCTACATTTTTTCAGAGTTAAAATTTGTAATATTATTAACATTTCTATTCTAATATTATCGCATAAAATTGAGGACAATATAAAATAAGGACCACGTCTTTTCTACAAAGCAGATTATTTCTGCAAGTCCTCTCGAAATTTACTTTGTTTGTAAAGATAAGATTTTCGTCTCTCATTGCAAATTATAATAAAGTTTTTTTAAGGTGTTTAGTTTCAAATACAAAGAAGTTTTAATCAATTCTTCAGTTTATCATAAAAGTAAATAATAGTTATGTGCTGCTATACTTCATTGTGTAGCTAAACGTAGAACAATATCAATTAAAAATTTTAAGTCTCTGTCAAATAAATGTTTCTTTGGACCAAATATATGAAAATTTTGAACGAAATCAGATATTTGTTTTTTTCGTGATCAAAGTAAGAGTAGTATTTAAGGTAATGTAGGCCGAATATAACGTTAGGAAATATGCCCTTTACCCACTCATTTTGACGATTTTTACAATAAACACCAACTACTTCAAACAACATTAATCCTCTGGTCATAGTGATGAAGACAGAAGTTTGTAGTATGTATGTCTGTATGAGGAAATGTTTTTTTTTTAACAATTTTAAGGGAATGTTACCCTCTAAAATATTATATTTATTTACTGTTATTACTAAACTAGATGTTTCACACAAAACTGCCTGTAATACAGGATCCAATGTATTTGAATTAATTGGGATTTTGAAATATGTACTTAAAATAAGTCATTGTATTACTTTTCCTGAATTAACATTTTGTCAGGCAAAAAACTGGCTCTGTCAATTTTGAACATTGCTCGAATTAGTACCAGTAAAAATACAGGGATTTAAAATTATATATCAATAGGTAGAAAGTATAAATCAAAATTTCCGGACTGTATATAAACAATATTAAAAAAAAGAAACAACCTACAACTTTGATAGAATTTGATTTGTCACATTCGAACAAGACAAAATCTCAGCGCGTTAGGTCTTGCGTTTCTTCCTGAGGAATACCAGTAAATGTTCAGCTAAATATAACTAGATGTGTTTCGTTTAAATATAAATTTTTATGCGGTTATAATTGACAGAGATTGAAGGCTGATTCTAGAGTATTAATACTTTTTTCGACATACAAATTTCGCCCTTCAAATAGGAAGACTTTCGTCAAGAAAGAATGGGAGTTCTTTAGAGGTTCAGCCCTTCCGAATAAATTCAAATACCTTCATGTATTACATTTTGAAGGTAAGATGAGGTGTAGGACACCTAAAATTATAACAATTCAGATTTTGTGTTTTATTGTAAGTTATCAATCTGAAAGAAGTACTTAAGTTTTTGAATGTTCGAACACTTGCATATGACATACAAATTTGCAGATAAAATATTATTCCCTAAAAAATTACAGGTATTTATATTTCTGAAAATATTAAACAAAATATTTTTTTCCACTTACTTATTTGAAAGTTTTAATAAAAGTTACATTTTGATTTTTTAGTTCTGGTTCTCTCGTCTTCGTAGTTTGACATTTCCTTAGATGTCCATAAATATGCAAAGTGACATTATTCGCAATTTTGGAATTTAAATCTATATTTATTACGGTTTAATAAGATACATGTTATTGTTACTGTCTATAAACTTTACTGATTTACGTGTAAAATAATATATTTTGTACTTTTTAGATCCCAGTAATTATATTAATATCTGTTCAGGGACTTCAATGCAGTTTTAAGTAAGTTTCTAACTTCTGCGTTTGTGGCACAAATTTTTCCCTCATTAACAATTCTAGAATCATGCTTGAGCATTCAAATTGAAGGTAAATATAAACTTACTGGGAATTTTCTACACAGATATATATATATATTAGAGAGACGTTATCCTGCTAACGTTTGAGGTAATTAATGTTTATTTGAAATTTAAAAACCTTAGAAGACCGAATTAATAAGGAACACTAAGGATAAAGTAATTAAAAATTTGGACGTTATTTTTAGTATAATATTTTTAATACAAGATTTTTCTGAAGCGACTTTTCAAAATGTGCTCAAGATATTCGCACTAATGAATAAATGAAATATAGAATAACGTAATTTATTTGTACTTTAATTCCAGACAATAAGTAAATTATACCGAAGGTGTATTACGAAGATTAGATAATATAGTTACCAATTATTATTTTTAGCTTAAAGAAAAAAATTAAAATTTTTTGGAACAATATTATTTTCGAAAAATTTCCTTTAATTTATGTGTTTAGATTATATTTAATTAAATTTACTTCAAGATAGATAAGTAATAATTTTGCGGACCACATAATTTTTTCAAAAGTTAGTGATTATTTATAGCGAATTTGTGGCTTTTTTTTTAATGATCGTGAGAATGTTGTCAATAAATATCTCCCCCATTAAACTGAATTTGCTCAAGTTAATTTTTGTAATGTGAAATATGAAGGATTTCCCTGATGTGGACATATTTAATGACGATCTTCACTTAGTATACCTTGTTGTTGATGTTTCAATTACTTTTTGGAAACAAATTTTGAGAAGTGTTTTACATGGATTAATATTTCCATAATATTTTAATTTTGTAACCTAATTAAAGTTTGATCACGCGAACAATGAGATTCATTTTGGCCTTTTGCTAATCTTTTCTAATGTAACATTATTTTTAGAGTTTCATTAGAACGCCGAACACTCCTTTCCTTGCCATTTTGGGTTTCAGCTGATAAACGCACAAAAAGTACAACAGAAAGAGCTATGAGTCTCATATCCGGATGGAGAGAAATCTATTATACGTAAATGGAGTTTCTCGAAGAGGTAGAAGCCGATTCTTCTTCCTTAATAAGCAATTTCCGAATTTCCACAACTCATTTCACATCGGGTTGTTGCTATAAATTCAAATATAATCGAAGGCTCTTCCAATCCGTAGCTAATCTAAGTAACACAATTAGCACCAACACACACACAAACACTTTAATAGCACCTTGATATAATTTTTATATAACAAAACGAGTGAGCGACATTTTACGACGCAGCGATGTCTACTTTTTCTCTGAGGGGATGTGCGAAACTTTTCTTCGAGCGGGGTCGGCTCCGTTCAGCTTTCCCATCCAGCTCATAAAACAACGCCAAAAGTTGCTTCTTTTAGTGCCATAAAATTTTCAACCCCCTCTTTCAGTCCATCCCCCGTCAACCCCCACAATCCCCTTCCATTTCCACCTTTTGCCATTCCACGCATCAAGTTTAGCGCAATTTTTCTGTCCATGCGCGAAGCTATTTAAAAGAGAGAGAAAAAGACTTTTTTGTACAAAAAAGGCTAGGAAAAAAAAGGAGATGATAATACATACATGAGATAGAGAGAGAAAGGATGAAAAAAGAGAGCATCGGGGCGGCTGTGGAGGGGTGGGGGTTGGTGGTTGATTCTAACCAATCACAAGCCAACATTCTTGTTTGGTCTGCTGGAATTTTTATAGCGTTGTCATTCTCCCGCACGCACATATACTCTGTGTGTCTGTCTGTCTTTCTTGTGTCCTCCCATGTGTGGCTAGCTAGTCTGGCTCTTGAGGCAGCCAAGACAATATCAGGAAGAGTGACAGGAGATGAGTGGTCCGAATGGGAAAGAGACACCAGCAGCAGTACGGCGCAGTCTTCACGTTTAACCTCAGACAACGTAGCCTTAGTGATAGTAATTGTGATCGGGGATTAGTTAGATTCTGTAATAAGATTTAGCACGCGGCCTTACCTCGGCTCTACTAATTAATGTCTGGGGTATTCGAAAACATATTTAGCATCCCCAGTGTTGTGACGATGGACACGGCCAAACTTCCTGCAGATACATCGCAAACGATTCGCGTAACGACCGTAATGAAACGTAGCATAAAACATGACTTAAATATCTACGTATGTTTCTTCTTTTTATGTACTAGTGCTGGTGTTACTACTACTACTACTACTACTACTACTAATATTACTACTACTACTACTACTATTACTACTATTACTACTACTACTACTACTACTACTACTATTACTACTATAGAGTTTTCTTAACTTTCATTTTTATGCTATTATGCCTATCTCTTCGACTATCGAATAACATTCTTTCCACCGAAAGAATCCAGACGGACTCTGGTGCCACCCAGATTCACACGCAACTGGTGCCAAGGGTTTTCCCTTGGGGTAAAGCAGCCGGGCGTGAAGATGATTGTTTACCTTCAATCCTTTCCAAGATTAAGAACGCCTGGATGTATACCTCCACCCATTATGCTCTTTATATTTCGTTGTTTAATTAAGCACTTTTACATGTTTATAACAGTTACAATATTAAGACCAACTTCACCACCACCACCACCACCACCATCATCATCACCACTTATCCTTGCATATTATCTTATGCTCTCTCTCTGCAATTATTATTATTATTATTATTATTATCACGCCAATCTAAACAATATATTTAATTAATGTTCCTGGCTAGGAAAGTATGCATGGTTGCATACGGAATTATGCCTTCTTTAAGTTATTTGATTAATTAATTGTTGTTGCATAGTTCTCTGTGACGAGATAAATTTCAAACAGATGCACTCCACTTCAAAGCATTTCCAGAAGAGCTGATAGGAACCTACTACTACTGAATATTAACTTAAATAACCTTCATAAGTTTGGTGTAGTTATACATATTATGCAAACATAAAAGGTCAACCATAAAGTCAGATTTCTCGTGATATCATTGCACATTAAATATCGCATTAGGCCGTTTACTTAATAAGAACAGTAGCCTTTTGGCTGTGAGCGACTCACAGACCACAAATAGCGCACCGCTTCTGTAGGCTGCGTGAGAACTGACCTGGATTAATGAGTGCGAGTGGTCATTTCAGTAATAGAGGTAGCAAATGTTTCCACCCAAACACATTCATTCATATTCAGTAACACGTTCGGCCGTGTCCTTCCTTCCGTGCATGACATTCTTAATGAAAGAGAAGGTTGCTGTGTACTGGTCTGTTTTGATGCTTCGTAGCCTGGAGGTCCTTGGTTTTGTTATAAGGTATGAACCGAGCAGATTTATATGGCAAAGAAGCTGTACACCGAGGATCTGCTGTACGCTGCACAAGGGCTTGCAATTCATTTTGCACGGCCCTGTCCCTGGTCATTTTGTAATTACAGGTTGGGGCCTTTTTCAGGGTAACAAAACTTTAATACAAAATGAGTATCTCTTGGGGTCTTAAGGCTCAAAAAGTTGTTATTCCTGGATGATATTTCGGCAAGAAATTGAAATTACACTCATTTAAAATTCAAGAATTATTTTCCTGTTATTAAAGTTCACAATGTATGTTTACGAGCGTCTTAATCGTAAGAAAAATAGTCGTTACGGCTTTTATGATTCAAAGTCCTCCCTACATTTCAAAACTGTCCTTTTGGCTCATGTACTATTTTATTTCGAGCCCCCTCTAGTAGAATTTATTCATAACGTAGGTATTTCAAATTTCGACAAAATTGCCATATGTCGTAAATGAAGATAGTCCTAGATGTTCTCTTTTCAGGGTGAAAAAATGGGAGAGCATATTTCTTAAAAGAGAACTTGGCTATATCCTAAACAAACTTATGTGTGTTCCTGACAGATTATATCCTAATTCTATACCACACTTGCCTTACCTGTGCATCTGAGTAACTACATAACATTTTCTTCGAAGACGGGACACCGTGGTTGATTTTAGTGTGATATATTTTTAAGTTTTTTATACACAAAGTAGTGTCTAGTAACTAATATTTTAAAGACGGGTAAGGCAAGTTATGTTGCTTGTAGCTTCTCTTGTGACATTACTTTGTTTAACTTTTACAGAAGTTGTGTTTTACAACAACACATCCATGGTTTGCTGCTGCCACAGAGATAAACAACGCAACTCATTGTTTTGTAGATGATAAAAAGGGGCGATAATGCCGCAAAAAACACGTATCAATTTACGAACAAGCACTCAAAACTATGACTTGTTGCATTTATTTTCCAACAAATTAGAACAATCGCTTTAAGGTGGAATATGAAACACAAATTCGTGATATAGGAAATGAATGGGATGGTTTTTGTTGAAAATTCTAAGAAAGAACAAGAAATAACATACTTGCTTTACCAAAGCAAAGAATCGAGAATAATATTAAGTTTATAGTAAATCGTAGAGAGTCTGAATTGGCTTGACTGTGCACTTGGACCACGCGTGGGCTTTTCCAAACACGATTTTGGGCGTACTTTTGGAGTCAGTTAGTATTTGCTGAAAAATCTTGACCTCAGAATAAATACACATTATGGGTGAGGATTTCTTCCTCATTAATTAATAAGTTACTCTTTGCCATGACCTTTGGCGAAACTGATGGACACAAAGTTCAATAAGCAGGAAGGAAGGTACGAATGTCTTTCCTGTTTGGAGCCCGTTTTAAATTTAGACTATCATACGGCTCTGAAGTTATTATAAAAGTCTGTTATAGCGACACATCTCAAAGTTTGCGTGTTACGGTTTATGAATCTGTATAAGGGAGCACCATAATCTGAAGTATACAGGTCAATACGTGACGCTCGGCCTGTTCATTCTCAAAACCTGTAGAGACTGTCCATCTTCAGAGTTTGGGGACAGTATCTTGAGCCAGTGTTGTCGTCAAGGACAAAGTGGTAAAAAATTTCTTTGCCTCCTTAGGGATTCCAAAAGCTGTCGTCCAGTGCATAGGCAATTACTTTACGAAGTTATTCTTATGACGAGATCTGCGTTCTTCTGGGTTATTAAGCAGCTGCTTAATAGCCCAGAGAACGCAGTTCTCATTTGTTTTGCAGTGGAGGTCGGAAATCACTCTTAGACTTAAGATTCTGTAATTTTTTTTTGACTAACGCTATACTGAATATTTTCTGCTAAAGGATCATTAAAACACACAATGTTTAGATAATTCAACTATATTCTGCAGGCACATGGTTGAAAGGTTAGCCACGATAGTGGTCATTTATAGTTTTCGTGGTTTTATTTAGTCCTTCTCACTGCTTAATCAGGATAAGTTCCTCAAGACCAGCCAAGATCACATACAAAATTGTGCTGTGTCAGTTCAGACATCAGTCTTATATTATCATATAATTAAATAATTTCTATTTTTGAAAATCGCCCCTAAAAAATTTACGAATAAAAAATTAAAAAATGAACTCTCATTTCGGTGATATAATATTGTACATAACTTGCAATGTGTTCATAATTTTATTTCGTATTTATTGAAACAACACCAAATGCTCTGCCTTCAGTACATCACCAATATTCAGTACATCACCAATATTCAGTACATCACCAATATTCAGTACATCACCAATATTCAGTACATCACCAATATTCAGTACATCACCAATATTCAGTACATCACCA
>Ga0131853_10024199_pt1 | contig 10960 bp, 13 predicted proteins | sample TergutLab28metaG_FD_92764 | JGI IMG/M metagenome (GOLD analysis project Ga0131853, IMG submission 92764) | Labiotermes labralis P1 segment gut microbial communities from Petit-Saut dam, French Guiana - Lab288 P1 (version 2) (version 2) | ecosystem: Host-associated > Arthropoda: Insects >...
CACTGTCAAATATGGCACCGGTGCCAGTTGTTTGTCATCCCTGCTTTACAGAAAAGCTACATTCCGCTTGTGGAATAGCAAGAAGAGGCTCTGTGTTTCAGATGCTACCCTATCTGGTTTCTGGATTCGTAGAACAAATATGTGACATGAATATTTCAGTAGTCGCAATTTTTATTCAGATTGGATTGAAGGGCGACAATATGTAACTTACAGTTTGTTCTAAATCTCGTATCTGCAGTCATACATATGTGTATCCTGTCAAGCGAAGTTGTATGTATGTTCTGAATTCCGAACCTTTATCCACAGCCATCTGGAGTCTTGGCTTTGAATGCTCATAAGATGTTAGTTGGACATGGATAACAAATTGAATAACTATTAAAAATAACGGGCGTTATTAACAATATGTTTAGACCATACAAAACTTAAAACAAACAAGACTAAAACAATACAATACACTAGACCTTCCAGTTCTGTTATACGGTAGTGAAAATTGGACCCTTAGAGCAAGAGATGCAACAGGAATGAAATAAATGAGAAAAACAAGGGGATACGCTTTTACAGATTATAAAACAAATAGAGAGATTGCAAAAGAAGTACATATAACCTCGGTTTTGGAAAAAAAATACAGGAATACAAAAGAAATTGGTTACAACATATAAACAAAGTGTCCTGTAATAGATCTCCGAGAATTCTAACAATCTAGAGACTAACAGGCGGTAGAAATCAGGGGAGATCTTTAAAGATACTTCTAGAGGTGTGAGAACGGAACGGGTCAACAAGTGGCCTAACTGCGTGTTAGCTAGCTGCTGCTGCTGCTGCTGATGATAATGATGATAAGATGTTAGTTAACAATTGCATCCTTGTACAATATACAGCCCGAAGATGACTGCAAACCGGTCAAAATACTCGTATGTGACTGCTTAACCGGAGTTACTTACCTTAAATATAGATATCTATTGTACAGCAGCTGCATTTGTGTTAGAAGCTGACACCAATTGATCTAATTTGATTTCCAAAACAGCAGAATGCCAAAACTGGAATTTAAAAAAACACCTATGACTACTACACATTTATTGACTGTACTGTTTATGTGGACCTGTGTAATGCGCACTGTAGTTTTCTGCGTGACATGTAGTGGATGATGCATTCCGACATACCTCTTGTACTAATGATGTAACATTCGTCTTAGAACTAGTCGTCTTTGTCGCCGAATTGTGGATATTTGAAAGATGTCAGACCGTGTCATTGCTGAGGTTGTTAGTCTGCCATATCGCTGTGGAGGTCCTGTTACGATCCCAGGCTAGGCCATGTGGGATTTGTGTTTGACAGAGTGACACTGAAATCATTTTCACAGGGTAGTTCGGAGTTCGCTTGTCAGTTCCATGCCATATCTGCTCTATACACGATCATTTGTCACCTACGCTGTGTGAGGTGAGTGAGTCACTGACAGGGGTGTTTAAATAACACACTTAAGTAAAAAACAGCCGGACATTTTTGCGCGTCCAGACACATATAATGTACCTGCAGTAGCTTATAAACGTAAAGCAATCCCATTACAGGCCTGGGCAGGCCCTGAGGGTTCTGGGAGGTTGAGGCTCCCAGATTTCAAGACAATTGTCACATGAAGATGGTAAGGTTGTCAGACCTACGCACCGGCCGCGTTTACCCCCAGGAAATATTCCTGGCACTTATTTCTGTTAGAGACTGAGTCAACCCCAAAGCCATAGTGTGGCCGGTAGGATTATATCACCCTCGGGAATCGAACCTGCAACCATTCGGCTTGTTGCGCAGCGCCTCAGCTAACTGCGCCACCTCCTACCTCCCAGTTGCTTATACAGGCGTAAAATTATCCCTCTACTCCCTCTGAAGGCGAAGTGTATCTACACTCATTTTTGACCTCAGCATTGGAGGGGTTGGAGTGTTCATCTGCGCACTCACGCCGCTCTGTTCCCAGCGAATTAGCTCCCGTACGCATTGAATAGGAGGCTGGCTGGGTCCTAGAGCCTCTCTGGACCCTCTGGAATAGATATTGCCGACGTTTCTAGGAGTCGAGCTACGATTTATGTATCTTCCAACACATAACCTAGCCACTGCACCGAATGCAATATTGTGACTCCTAAGGAAAAAGAACGAGGTAAGTTTGAAAACAGGCACATGTGTATCACTACTGAAACAGTTTTCAGGTTCTTAAGACGACACTTTTTCAAGGCAGCAACAGTTCAACAGCAAGACGATAAACGAAGGTTTCACTGATACTGGGTTGTCGAAACGGGTGAATGTTATACATGGTGCTACAAGCCGGAAGGTCACGGGTACAATTCCCTATGGGTTATTGGGATTTTTCATTTACTTAATCCTTCCGGCCGCGCTGTGGCCCTGGGTTCGACTTAGCCTCTAAGAGAAATAAGTACCAGGGATATCTCCTGGGGGTAAAGGCGTCCGGCGTGTAGGGTTGACAGCCTCGCCACCTTAGTGTGCCAACTGTCTAAAACGTCTGGGATCCTCAACCTCCTGGAGCCCTAAGGGCCTGTCCAGGCATGTATACGTATAGCCTTAACTAACTCCATGGAGCAGAGTCCTTCATGAGAAACTAACAGGTTCTCAGTTAGTGAAGAAATTAACCGCTTTTGTGGAACCCAAAGTTTACTACCGCACTCACTAAAGCCCGCCACCTGTCCCTATTCTGAGCGGGATCATTCCAGTCCGTGAACCCCCATTACACTTCTTGAAGATACATTTTAATACCGTCCTCCCACCCACGTCTGGGTCTTCCAAATGGCTTCTTTCCATCAGGTTTCCCCAACAAAACCCTCTCCTCTCCCCATACGTACCACATGGTCCGTCCATCTCATTCTTAGTAATTCGCTCACACAAATAATATTAGATGGGGAGTACAAATTATTAAGCTCCTCATTACGCAGTCTTCTCCAATCCCTCTAGGCCCAAATATCCTCCTCAGCACCCTATTCTCCAACACCCTCATCCTACGTTCCTCCCTCAAAGTGAGGGACCAAATGTTGCTTTATTTGCTGCAGCCATCTTTAGTGAACAAGACTATAGATTTGGATGCTGTACGCTTGTGTGTGCGGTAATGAACCTTCGCGTTCCGTGAAATGCGGGGAATTTCTTGACTAGCTGCAAACCAGTTGGCTTCTCAAGAAGGACTCTGCACCATCGAGTAAGTAAGTAAGTAAGTAAGTAAGTACTTGCTTTGGGAACTTGGAAAATAACACATTTTCATACAGTGCCATGGGAAAACCATGTCAGAAGTCTAAAGTTTGACTTTCTCCATCAGCATCTTTCAATAAAGTGGTTTTGGCCGAATTTCTCAGCCAGTATTACTCAGCAAACTAGACTTAGATTTCTCCCGCCAGCATCTCTCAACAAAGTGGGGTTCGTCCCGCTTTCTCTGCCAGCATCTACTCGTATATGTCTCAGATTACTGTGAGCATTGTATTTATTTCATCAGTTCCGTCGCTGTATACTGTTTCAGCCATGTGTTTATCGGACCAGCGCGTTGCTACCTCATATTTCTGGAAGCAAATACATGTGTACGTCGCAGCCGTCCTTCCAATTTCGATCCCAGCTCCCCTTCTTAACATTTTATGTCCCGTCGAAGGTCATTAACCTACATGGTGAATGTCGTGTTGTGTTCCATATTACATTCTGAGCCATGAGTCATAGGAAACACGTGCTTCAGCTCTTGCAGCTGATAGGATGACGTAATGCAGTAGTGGCGTGATCTCTATGCCACGTGAAAAGTGGTTTGGGGCGTACAGTGGGTGTTGGGCAGCTGTCTCCAGGGTTACGGGCTAGGGTGGAGTGTAGATAGCCGTGTTAATGTTTGCTTACTTAACCACTCCATGGAGCAGAGTCCTTCTTGAAAAGCTAACCGGTTTTCAGCTAGTCAAAAAATTCCCCGAATTTTATGGAACCCAGAGGTTCATTACCGCATTCACAAGTGCCCGCCACCTGTCCCTATCCTGAGCCACCTCGATTCAGTCCATACCCGCACATACCACTTCCTGAAGATACATCTTACTCTTGTCTTTCCATTTAAGCCTTGATCTCCCAAGTGGTCTTTTACAGTCAGGTTTCCACACCAAAACCCTGTGTACGCCTCTACTCTCCCCCATACGTGCTACATGCCCCTCTGATCTCGTTCTTCTCGATTTTATCACCCGAACAATAATGGTGAGGAGCACAGCTCATTAAGCTCTTCATTATGTAGTTTTCTCCACTCCCTTGTTACCTCGTCCCCCTTAGGCCCAAATATTCTCAACACCCTATTCTCAAACATCATAACCCTACGTTCCTCCCTCTATGTGAGCGACCAAGTTTCACACCCATACAAAACAGCAGGCAAAATTAGAGTTATGTATTTCTTAATCTTTAAATTACTGGATAGCAGACTGGAAGACAAAACATTCTGCACCGAACGACAGCAAGCATTCCCTGACTTCAGTCTGCTCTTAATTTCTTCCTGAATAGAATTTTGATTTGTTAAGGGTTTTCCCAAATATTAGAATTATTCCACCCTGTCAAAGAAAAGCTTTTATCAATGTTTATATTGTGACTTCGTCCTGTATTCTAATCTCTAGACATGACCATTTACTTAGTTTTATCAGCGTCTACTTCTAGTCCAATCTCCTTACTGGCCACTACGAAAGCTTCTGCATTTTCCTTTAGAATATGTACGCTTCCTCGCAGTTTATTAACATCATCAGCATAAGCCAGCAGCTGATGTGTACCATTTAGTTTCAAGCCATCCTGGTTTACCTGAACCCTCCTAATGGTGCACTCTAAAGCAAAGTTGAAAAGCATTGGCGATAGAGCGTCTCCTTGTTTCAAACCATTCCTAATAGGAAACATGTCAGACAAATTCTTGCCTACCCGGACTCTGCTATATGTTTCAGTCAGACATATTTTTATAAGCCTTACCAGTTTCATATGGATACCAAATTCAATCAGAATATTATACAAGACCTCCCTCCTAAATTAGTCGTAAGAGTTCTTGCATTCTACAAACAGCTGATGCACTGCTTCATATTATTTCCATTTTTTACTCAAGTATCTGACGAATGCAGAATACATGATCAGTAGCTGACCTGTTGCGTCGAAATCCACACTGATGATCCCCAATAATTTCCTCTGCATATGGAGTTAACCTTGACAGCAGGATGCTGGGTAAAATTTTGTACGCAGTTGGCAAAAGTGATATGCTTCTGTAATTACTACAGTCTGTTTTATCGCCCTGCTTATAGACAGGTACAGTGATCGACTCCTTCCACCTCTCAGGCAGTTCCTCCCTATTCCAAATAGAAATAATAATTTTATGGATCTCATAGCGAATTGTTCTACCCCTTACCTTAATTATTTATGCTGGGATTTTATCACTGCCTGGTGATTTTTGACTTTTTAGCTTTTCAAGAGCCAACTCGCTCTCAAAGACGCTTACCTCAGGTACAAGTGGTTCTGCTGTGTGTGTGTGTGTGTGTGTGTGTGTGTGTGTGGGTGTGTGTGTTTCCGCCTAACATCATTAACCCCACGTACATTCAATAGCTGGGAGAAATGGTTCCTCCAGCTAGCCAAAATACTGTGGGACCCTGCAACCAAATCACCCTTCTCACCCTTTACTATATTATTTCTAGTCTGGTAACCCTTGTTAATGTCACTGATGCCCCTATACAAGTTCCTAACATTTTTTTTATCCTACTGTTAGTTTCAAGTTCCTCAATTTCAGCTTTAAGATACACCTTCTTTTTGTTCCTGAAATGTCTGTTAGCTTCACGTCTCACATTGTTCAGATTATCTACATTGCTTTGGTCTGGATCCTGTACCCACTGGATTTTATCCTGCTTCCTTTGATCTAACACACCTAAACATTCTTCATCAAACCATGGCTAATGCTGCTTCAATACGTGCAGCCTTAGACTCCATTAGCTATGTTTTGATATTCTCTTTAATGTTCTTCCAAGCCCTATTTATATCCTCGCCATTACCTAAGTTTTCCAAGTTGCAAACCTAGCTTTCTGAGATTAAATCTTTCCCATTCAAACTTCTGTGCTGCTTGTTTACCTACTGCCACTGTTTCCCTAAGTATTGTAACAACCAGATAGTGATCGTTATCACAATCAGCTCCCCTCAAAAACTTCGTGTATCTAGTACACTCGAATGCCATCTCCAAATACCAATATATGATCAATCTGGCTGTGAGTCTTCCCATCAGGAGAGGTCGAGGTGTGCTTATGAATGTTTCTATGTGGGAACATCCTGCTCTTAACAACTAGAATTTTGATGTGACAAAATTTACTATTCTAACACCATTATCATTGCTATCCTGATGAAGACTCTCATTTCCAATTGTCGGTTTGAAAATATTCTCTCTCCCCACATTTGCATTAAAATCTCCTAATAGAATTTTCATATCGTACTTAGGGAAATGGTGGGCCGGGTAACTCAGTCAGTGTAGCGACTGACTACGGGCTGGACGGTCCGGGATCGAATCCCAGTGGGGACGAGATTTTCCGCCCGTCCAGACCGGCCCTGGGGGCCACCCAGCCACCTGTACAATTGGGTACTGGGTCTTTCCCGGGGGTAAAGTGCGGCCGGGGCGTGCTGCTGACCACTCACCCCCTTCTAGTGCTGCGGTCAAGGAAGAGTAGAGCTATACCTCTACCCACTCTCTGGGCCACACCGGGCCTGTAACGGGATCACTTTACCTTACTTAGGAAAATGAGAAAAAAAACTGTCCTAAATCCTCATAGAAACTGTCTTTTGAATCATCACTTTTCTTCTCATTTGGTGCATGCACTTTCAGAACACTGATATTACACCAGCGACCTCTCAGAACTATATGACACCCTATCGCTAACAAACCGAACTCTCTTAACTGTTGATACTATTCTGTGGTGTACAAAAAAAATCCTGTTCCAAATTGATGATTTTCGTTTCCCTTTCCATAGAAAAAATTATAATTCCCTGCTCTTACTGTGCCCCCTTTTGTTCCACCTAACCTCATGTACGCCCACCAAATCCAATTTATTTCTTGCTAATTCCCTGGCTGCTGCTGTAAGTGAAACTGCCTTGTACAGGCTCCTAACATTCGACGTGCCAAATCTCATATCCCTTTTTCGTTGCTTAATTCCTACCAAAGTATCAGTCCAGGCCCGAATCAAGTGTTCATGTTTCGTAAGAAGCCAGTTTTTATGGTGAGGATTTCTCAGCACCTCGTCCAACCCCCTAGCTGGGGGATCACCCCTTGTCGGCTGTCCTCAACTGCTTATTCAATAAATTCGCAGTTACCCTCCATATTGGAAGCTGTTCTTCCATCCGCAATCTGAGGACGCGCCTCTGCCATGGTGAGAGGGACCCCGTTATCACGGACCGTGTTCATGCTTCGGTGTATATTAATCCATTGTTGCTCCGTGATTATCGCACTTTGCTTCATATTGGATTGACTTATTCATTCTGTAGCCGGCGTATCGGAAAGCAGTGTTTTCTTTATTATACACATGTTTTATAATCATGTAGTAAAATCGATAAAACTTTCTGAAATCACCGAATATCGGACACGTGTACGAAGGGGTGAGCTGCATTCCTCACCAGGCATTATTCGGGTAATCACGTCGAGAAGAATGAAATCGGCTGGGTACGTAGCATGTATGGGGGAGAGATGCATGCAGGGTTTTGGTGCGGACACCTGAGTGAATGATACCACTTAGAAGACCCAGGCGTAGATGTGGATGATTTTATTTGAAATGTAATTCAGGAAGTATGATGGGGAGCGTTTGGTCTGGCTCAGAAATGGGACAAGTGGCGGAATCTTGTGTTTGCGGTAATGGACGTCACGGGTTCCATGAAATGAGGGGAATTTCTTGAGTAGCTCAGAAGCTGTTAGCTTCTCAAGAAGGACTTATACATCATGGAGTTATTTATATGAATTGGTGGGTCGTTATCTGGCGATTTAGTGAAGAGGTGTGACTATAGAGGGTTGGTTTTTATCACTGTGTGATCACTTTTGGTGTACTAAAAGAATTACGCAGGAAACGGTCATGGTCTATTTGACTTTCTGACAAATTACCGCTGGACACCGACACAGTGAGATATCTAGCTCGCGAAGGTACATAGGCGTTGCGTGGTGGTGGTGGAGCACCGGTGTTCGTGGAGATTCGAACCCTCGTTGGGCACGGAGGAGGCGTAGTTAGGACACGAAAGTTATCTACTTTACCCCAAAACCTAAAGGAAAATAATTTTACCATAATAAATTACATTCATTCGACTGTCTGTACCACTATATTACACCGCTTAGACACGTCTTGTTTAGGTTTAGAAGTTTCCGATCTCTTGTTTAGGGTGTTCAGCAGCTCACCAGTTGCTGACAAGACTACTGATACTGTTGTATCCTGCTCCGTATGCTACTGCTGCGTAGTTGCATAGACTATGCTATTTGCATGAGCTTCTTGAATTTATTATGACACACAGTTTCAGTACTCCTGGTATTTTGTAGAGTGTGGAATGTATGAACGTAAGTTTCTTGGTGTTGTTAGCTAATTTAACATCACATTTGCTTGGCTGTATTTTATTGGTTAACAGTGTTCGGTTACAGTAAATTTTGCGGTGGTACCCCGATGGGTTTATTATTATTATTATTATTATTATTATTATTATTTGAGACCCTGCTAATAAATCGCACGTAAAAACTGTAAAATATTCAGTTTTTATTGCAAACAGCAATACAATTTTTATTTTAACAATATATTATAATCACTCCTTCACGTTTCAGTACATGTATATCATCCTCAGGGAGTTCCAAAGTTGTACATCGCTAAAGTTACGTATTTTCTGTATTAGTAAAATTTCATTACGAGAACAATAATAGACAAGAACCAACACAAACATCTGATGCAAATGAAACCTGTAGCACCCAAACTAAACGCCTTGAGCAAGACGCATAAAGAAGATAAACATATCATACCGGTAATAAATAATATACAAGCATCGTCTTATAAACTTGCCAATATCGTAATAAAAAAAACCCAATTAATAAATTTACCATACACATATGGTACCAAAAACTCTAAAAGAAGTACCACTTAAGAAATCAGCAACATCCAAATTAATGAACAACACAAAATAATCACATTCGACATAAAAGACCTGTATGTCAACTTGCCTATACAAAATATAATTTACAAAACAAAGTTCTGCCTAATCGAAAACAAAAATCGAACTCTAGTGATAAAATAAACCTTGGAGCTAATTAGAGTGATTCTAAATCAAAACTACTTCCAGTACAATGACTAAGACTTTAAACCCACTAAAAGAGTAGCTATAGGTTCACTTTTATAGAGCACCCTGCCCGAAATTTACCTCCAATTCTTTGAAGAACTAACAATCAGACATCGGTTGGAGAATGGAGAAATATCGTGCTGTAGAAGATATGTAGACGACATCAAAATTATATTTGACCAAAATAAAATGAACGAAGAACTAATCACCAGCTGCATGAATAATATACATAAATATTTCGAATTTAAATTAACAGAAGAGGAAAACAACAACATAACCTACTTGGACCTCTCCAACCATAGAAACAATAACGACCTACATCTAGGTATTCACAGAAAACCCACTCAGACAGACACTGCTATACATTTCACATCCAACCATTCATTCGAACATAAATTTGCTGCATACAGTCTCCATAAACGGAATGATAACACTGCCAATCACGGGACAAGCAAAACAAAAAGAATGGAACATTATCCTCACAATAGCTAAAAATAACGGTTTTCCACTACAAATTATTCATAAGATAAAGAACAAAATAATACTTAAAACACAAAAAACAAAAGTCACGCCCACAAAAACACAAGAAACGAAAAAATGGGTCACCTTCACATATCACAGTCCACTTATACACAAGGTTACCAATTTATTAAAAAATACCGACTTGAATATAGCCGTTCGAACTTACAACACAATATACAACCAATGCCGCGATAAAATACCACTAAATAAAGTAAACTCTAGCGGCCTATGCAGGGTCCGGCAGAAAAACCTGATGATATTTAAGTTACAATAAAATGAAAAGTATACTGTCTTTTTACGTGAATTTATTACTAAAATTATCTTTATCTCAAAGCATTTAATTACAATATTCACTTCCTGAATATAGTGTCTGTGAAGTGGCGTCCCTTGTTGTCAGCACATTCCCGCAAGCGGAGGACTTCTGAGGCTGAAGCAATCGTTCGATGTTCTCAGGAGTTCTAAGTGAAGGCTCTCTTCCTGGACGTTTTCTTTTTGCGGCAGACGCTGTATCTCTGCAGTTTCTCACCCACAACAGTACAGCATTGCGACTAGTGACACTGTCGTTCCGATGAGTGTTGAAGTGCTGACGAAATATCAGCTGAGTCACAACGACAGAACCGTTATTTTAGAAATACGTCTCCACAGCGAAAGCCCGATGCTCTACAGACCAGCGTTCCATGGCAACTGAAATGCTTTGAGTCTCGCTAGAAGGGCGCTCAAGGACAAATTCCCCACGCCAACGGTTCCGCTCACAGCTGTGTTGCAAAATCGTCAGGTATTTCTGCCGGACCCTGTATACATTAAAATGCAAAACTTGTAATAATTCATGTGTTGACCAAAGTGGCAAGTCAATAGGAATTCGACATCGCGAATACATAAGATACATCAAAACAAATAACCCAATCTCATCATACGCATTGCATATTCCTACAATAAACATGAATACGGTAATGCAGACCAAGGAAACAAAACGAAATGTTGGGAATCATTTTACGCACACATTTTCCAACAACAAAACACACTGATCGATGAACAGAAAGTCAACGACCGTAACCCACTATACACCTTAGCCACCGTCACAAGACGACACGTCATGCAGTCCGATATCCACCACAGTTCAGTACTCACCACCCTAGCAAACAGGCAA
>Ga0131853_10024200_pt1 | contig 10959 bp, 10 predicted proteins | sample TergutLab28metaG_FD_92764 | JGI IMG/M metagenome (GOLD analysis project Ga0131853, IMG submission 92764) | Labiotermes labralis P1 segment gut microbial communities from Petit-Saut dam, French Guiana - Lab288 P1 (version 2) (version 2) | ecosystem: Host-associated > Arthropoda: Insects >...
AAGCTCGAAACATGTAGAGTGAAGGACGACTAACCCTGAAATAAAGGATAGTCCGTAAGTGTCATCTTGTTGGTAATTATTTTGGAACAATTATAATGATGCACGGAACAATGAATGTAAAATTTCTCATTTATCTATTGTAATAAATTAAAATGGGAGGGTTTGCGGGTTTGCAATAGCGGAATCCTTACACCGTATTTACTGAAAAAGGGCCAGTTTACTCAAGCACTGAAATGAATGACATTGACACATAGAACGCCTAATGATTATATAATACTACTTTCTTTCCTTAAGACAAGAAAATAAGGCCAACGTTCCAAGAAAAGTATTTCATATATATACTGGTTATTTGTGAGCCAATCCAGCTGTTATATAAAGGAAAGTATGCACCTAGCGCACAATAAAATCGAAATTGTTTTCAAAGAACATTAGAATTTAAGTGAAAATTCCACCACAGTATAATTTTATGAAATATAAACCAGTCTTGCTTGATCGCACAATTATCCAACAAAAATTTGAATATGCGAAATTCCAAACATACCCCAGTTCTGAGAGGGTCCTGGAAGCCCTGGTTCAAAATAGGACGTACAGCTACAGAACAAATATTGCCTCACTGGTACGTGGGCTACTACGTTTTCACTATTAAAGTGTATTGCTTCTAAACAAAACAAAATATTTTCTTGAGAGGAACAAATAATATATCGCTTAATACGTGCAGAAGAAACACCAGGATTACTCTGAAAGAAACATTTCAAGGAACCGGTGACTTAATTTAAGCAAATCGCTGTTACAAATAGATACATCAATATCCATGTACTTATTATAAATTTTCAGACAGCGTCGATTGTGAGTCAGTCGATATCATATCGGCCGTCTAACGTTTCAAGGACTGGATGACCTAACCAAAGTGGATCTTTAATTTCGGAAGCCACAATCTTTTTCCCACCCACAATATTGAAAACTTATAAAAGCCTCACATGGGGATTTTCCCCCCACATTGTGACTCCTATTTTTATTCCCAGATAATCGAATCCCAGCTGTCCACACGACGTGCTCCAATTTCCTCTAACTTCAACGATTCATAATGGCAGTCACCGCCAAATGTCACGGGCGTCATAAATCTACCATTGAAAATGTATGGGTTAAAATTATACATAAATTACAAAGGGAAATATTATGAACGCACGTCTAAAACGAAAGAAGGCGTACTGGTTCATTGTGTCTGTTCTTGGTACAGTCAAATGCAGAGATTTGAAGCCTGTATTTTTTTAATCAGAAATGATGAGCTCGTTATGATATTTCTTAAGAATTGTAAAGACAGCAGTAACTACACCTTAACTTGCTGCAAGAAACAAAAAAATCTGCGAAATATAGAGCAAAGCACAAAAATTCAAATTTAACTTAAATTACTAAAAAAAAATTTAAGTAAATTAGCTTATTTTTGTCCATTCCTTAAACTGAACAGCTTTGTACAATAAAATGATTCTGTTTTACAACAAAACGGCATTATGATCTTTGTTATGCATAATTTTGTTAACTTGCACTGAATCAACATACAGAATGAGCCATATTTCACGTTGGATGTATAAAATGAACACCCAGGGGAAGACCAAATTCTACTGGAAAAAAGTATAAACCGACAGTATGTGAGGTCTAAGTTAAAAAATTACGTTAACATGATTTATTTACTGAAGTCATATAATAATTTTATTGAGACTTTTCCCAATTTCTTGCAGTCCTGAGAGAAGGAACAGGTTAGACTAATCACAAATAAAAGATTGTTTCAAAATAAATATTTCAAAGTACTCGCTGTTCTTGATACGCATTAGCAACTATGTTAAAAGCTTGTGATTGCTTCTTTCATCACGTTGCATTCAAGAATAACACAGGTGAAAGGGTGAGGAAGCATGAAATCTGTTGTATTCGACCGCAGGAACTATTCTATACCACCGGACGATGGACAAATATCAGAAGCCGACTAACCCTAAGAATAACACTCGTATACTATACAATGTAATAAATCTTTAGAGCACGAAAATATAGCGACACAGTAAGAAATGTCCAAGTATTGTAAGATATGATCTTAGGATGTCTTCTATAACCTATTAAAAAGGCGCAATGCAGGAATTTAAATGAAACTTAAAGTTGCAAAAATTTATAAGCTTGAAAGAAATGCGCGAATGGGGCTCACAAGCCATAAAAATACGTGTTATTTATGAGACTAACAAATGAAAATTTGATTAGAATAATTCTATTAATAATACGAAAATTGTCATTTATAAACGGAAAGAATGGGAAGCAAAAAAAAGTACCCAGTCAAATAAGGAACGGAATATTAACATGTAAGAAATGTAAGATATCGATCGGCAATAGGGCAGACGCTTAGCAGGTGCATTCGGCAAAAGGAATTATAAAAGGTATGCTAATGCCTGTAGCTTAAAAAGGGAAATGGAGTAGGGGCAAGGGAATTGATGTTCTGTAGCAGATATGATGCATGCAAATTAAGCTGTTCGCTACATTTACTAATTTACAACACTGTGATCTCCTATCTTACAGTAAAGAAACAGTAATTTCACAAGGAACTATCCGCTATTGTTATAACCGTTATATTTAGTTTAAATATTTTATTAGGTGTCAAAATTATACATTTGATAGACAGGACAGATTTGTTTAAAATTAGTAATTTAGTTTTCGGTGGAATGGCGATCGTAACGAGTCTGTTAGCAGCTTAGAGGGACACAGGCAGAGACAGAGAGAGAAACCAGTAGGACGCGTGCAAGGGTTCATACAAGTTACGACATGGGAAACAGCTTTTTCTAAATGACAACTAATAGATACAACGTACTTAAAATTTGAATGTTGGACCTACTGGGGAGTAGTGAAATTTAACAGTTTGCCAGTTGGGGACAGTAAGAATATTTAAGGGGAGATGGACTTGAAACTTGGCGAGTTTGAAAACTTAACGTAGGAGAGCAGTGAGTATTTTACGCAGGATGTGGTAAGTCGCGTTTAATTAACATTGAGGCTAGTAGTGCACAGATTTTCAATGGCACATCCATACAAGCAAATATCTGTAAACTTTAATAATCTCATGAAATAATACAAAGAATCTTTTAGGGTGTCCAGTTATTTATGAAGCTACCGTTTTGTCACTTAGATTCCCTGAGATTAGGACATGCGAAATGACTGATGGGCTGAGGCGGGTTATATTGTTTATACCCAGACCTACTAACACTACAGAAAGCATAAGCAATACACAATAAGGATCCAGTTTCCTTAATTGTTACATACACCAAAGAAATATAAAGACGTAGCCAGTTTAGCACTTTCGTCAAAGTCTATTTTAAAAAAGTGCTATGTTAAAAAATAAAATAAACAGAAGTCAATCAAGTTATGAGGCTGCGAATGTGTTTGTAAAAGGGAACCGTCCTGGACTAGTTCAGAAATTGCGCCAGGCTTAGGTAGCCTTACATAATGAAAGCCATGTACTGCACATTTTTTTAAAGCTGTCTAAATGTTACCAACGCCTGCAACGTTTAGGATGTTTCACATACCTGAAAAAAATTGTATGTTTTTTGAATATTTGCTTCAAAGTTTCAGTGGTATAGGGCACTATATTGAAACAATAAAGTACATACGATAGGAAGTTTAAAAGCAGTAAAGGCTCTTTTTCAAGTGGGAAGATGAATATGTTCGAAAGAAAGTTGTTAATTGTGAAGTATTAAACAAAAAATCTCAATTGCATGCGTAGCGTCATTTTTGTTTACTTGGGTTCAAAACCTAAGAATTACACAACTAATTTTTTTCCTAATTGCTCATTTTATTCGTCACTACAATTTTCGTTCGGAACATTTTTGGAGCAAACAATATTTGGAAAGAGTTACGATCAAGATGTCGCAGACACGCTGGTAACTTGATCTTTAAAATTTCCGCTGACCGCTTTTTCTAAGTAATCTCTCCTGCCTTATTTTCTATTTGAAAACAAAATTCAGATAAAATAGTGCACGGCCACATTAAATTAGAATTAATCTATTCTCAGTGCCAATTATATACCTTCCTAAATATACTGTCGTGTCACATAACTGATAAATGAAATTCTGCAATATTACTTCCTAAAATACTTCGTGGTCGCTGAACCTTTTAAAGCTTACTGGTTACGCGAAGCACCCACAGGTTTAACATTCAACATGTAAATACAACGTGTCAGTCAATAACACAACACTTTATTTTATATACAATAAAAATAGTGTCTTGTGAGGGCGACATGTTTCGACCTTTATTAGGTCATATTCAGGCCCTCTGTTATATCAGAGGGCCTGAATATGACCTAATAAAGGTCGAAACATGTCGCCCTGACAATACACAATTTTTATTTATATAAAATAAAGTGTTGTATTATTCACTGACAAGGTGTATTCATATGTTATAACACTTCGGGATGGAAAACATTAAATTTAACATTCAAAAACTGTAAGCTCTGCCCACGCTGTATTTATGTGTTTCGTATTTATCTCAGAACAAACAGCGATTTGTACCACTTACATCATAAACTGATTGGTTTTTATAACCGAGATAAAGTGTTTACTGCGCGGTACGGACTGAGTCTTTAAATAAAGCAGTCTGCCATTCGTCTTTAAAGGGTTAATACGCTAAAACATTTTAGTTCGTAATTACCAATTTATTTTTCCCCCAGTGTCTTACACAAAGCAACTTTCAATATGTATGTTTATATTATATCCAATTTTCGGAGTTATGAAACAAATCGGAAAGCTCACACAACTTCTTATTACGCAGTGGGATCTGATACTGTCACGAAATATAGACATATATTGGTATATGGCAAACATTTGTATACAACTCATTATAAAAATAGTATTTCTTAAATATGTCATTATTTCATTTGTAATACGCCACTTTAATTTCCTTCTGACCTTAGGAAAGAAAAAAACATGTTCGAAAAACAACCCAACACGGTAAACAACAATTCCCTCACTTATAACTCGTCCATGTTCCGTGACAAGCATCTGCGATTGGTAAATGGCCGTGCCATTCTGATTACACTTCATATATCTAGTCAAATAAATTAACTCCTAAATGTCTAAAATTATACCTACAACGAACCTGTAGTATTTATACTTTCCTTACTTTGAGTGTGTCTCACACTGACAAACACTTGCGTGGTGTGATTCATGAAACAGAAGTTTCGTCTTCCTGAACACGACATTTTATACATGCGTTAACACTTTTAAAGTAAAATACATATTAATTAAATAAGAACTTAAACGTAAGTGCAAAATTATGTACATCTTTACGTACGATATCTGCATATTGAGCTAAAGCTAACGGCTAAATGCGGAAGTCCAGACGTCTACATAAACCTAAACCTTACTACCCCATTCAACAAAAAAAGAGGCGCGCCAACATTGTACTCACCGGCAGCAGTCCTGGAGACATTGTCTTAGCTGTATCCGGTCATAATATTCGACACCACAGGAATGTTAGGACGCATGGCGTCCTTGTGTGACGCCCCCGTACATTCAAACACTCAACCTACAATAAACGACGACGCCATGTATACAACACAAAACCAACACTCTAAAAAGGAAGTCGCTTCACGACACTTTGGATTAATCACTTCACAAAACTATGACCACCGTGTGTCGAACTCAATCGACGACTGAAAGAGCCATCGTAACAGTCAGAGACCTCTACTGACTAGATACGGAAATCGAGCAGGCTGTGACGTCAGGATCAATAAAGCAAGGGCGCATGGGAAACGAGGAACGCGAAACTTAATTCGCTCAACAGGTCCATACACCAGAACTGATGGTTTTGCATAAACGACGTTTTCCTTTCCGAAGGTGGGTACTAGTTAATATCTTGGCGGTGATACGAGCCACGCGAGATGGTGATTTGTGTTTCCAGATCGTCAACTTTATCTCGTGTCAGGAAGGGACCAACACTTTTCTGTGTTCTCAGCGTCATGCCTCACGAATGCCATATCGCGTCAAAGTCTGATTTAATCCAGGCGGTACAGCCCTTATCGGGAAGCTGGCTGTTACCAAACTGGACAAGAAATTTCCTGCCTGCCTTGAAGTAAAAGACGTTTACAACAGCCTGCTACTACTCATTCTGTGCCAGCAATCCTCTATATGTTTTCATATTCTGTTTTTATACATATACTTTAATAGAAATCTCCTATATATGACCAGATTTTCCAAGCGTACGTTACGTTCACCCTTCCAGATGAAAATTTTATATCAGTAGGGTGACTGGCTACAGGCTTTATGACCGCTGTTTGATTCCTGGCAGGAGCAGGTACAGCAGGTTCACGTCGATTGGGGGACCATACTATCGCCTACCCTCCTTGAATTGGATTAGAGCGGCCGAAGTGTAAAGCCCATCTCCATCAATCACCGATATTAAGAAATTTTAAAGCTTAACGACAAAAATATGTTCACACGTGTTAAAAAATTGTATGAATAAAAGTAAATGAAAACGTACATCTATATTGTTGTCTTGTGTCTATATGCATTAATTTATTCAAACATACGTGAAAATTAAAAATGGCTCAATAATTACCAACTGGTAAATGATAATCTTACAATCTAAATGCTTTGTTCCTTAGTCGTTTGTGCACTTGTCAGGTAGTTAACTTTATAAGTCTGGAAGTCTATCGGTCATTGGTTTTAATAGAATACTTGGATATTAAGCAACCTCTAACTAGCTAAGCACCACACCATAAAGAGTTGTAAGTCAATATATTCATAACACGAAGATAAGTTGTCAGTTTCCAGCTCCGGCCGCTCGAACTTAGGAGGGAAGAACACCCGACATCCACTGGATTGGAGGCTGGATGCACCTCGTGCAAGGTATTCTAATTCTAATTTCTATTAACACATTAATTTGTAGTCCTGTTGCCTTACTTGGTTTTACAGCAACATAGCCAGAGGCAAGATGAAAGAAGAGCTGTAGGCCTAACAACAAAATAAGGCCATGTGCCCTTGGAACCTAAGCAGTATCTAGGCCCTACTCCATCGTGGAATTCAGTTGGGTCATTGAAGTACCCTAGGGACAAGGTGCGTTGTTGCTGGTTTCTTTAATAAAGGAATATATATCCTTGTGAGGTGGTAACACTACTGCCAGTCTACATGGCTTCTAGTTGAATATTCATGTAAGTTATTCTCGGTAACTCGCCTATTAAAATGTAAAGATACCACACACTCTGCAACCGCGTCATATTTGTTCCTGTTAACAGCCAAAACCCTTGCTAGTATCAGCTGTGGAAGTTATATGCAACAAATCGATAGTCTTTTGTTTACGAGTAAAAAAGTGTTGTTTCTTGACAGCACATGTTTCTGTGTAATAGGAAGAGATGGACGGAAAAATGCATCAAGTACTGACACAAATGAGAAAATAACATAATTCTCGAATTTTGGTGTGGTGACTTTTGAGGTAAGAGACACTTACGAGACTTGCCCTTACATGACAGGACTATATTAAAACTGATCTTCACAAACGTGGTGTGAAAATGTAGAATTAGAGGGATGAAAATAAGACGTATCAGTCCCTATTATATATAGGCAGCATTTTATTTCTTTGCGCGCAACTTGTTTTGGCTTTAATGACAAGCCCTCAATAGGTCAAACCGTGTCGCGCACTACATAATTAAACATTGTCAAAGCACAGTTGTGAATGACGTGTCTTATTATCCACACTTCTATGTTACGTATCGCAACAGGACGGCTCAACCATCATTCTTCATTCAGATGGCTTGGCGAAAACACCAATAAGCTTTCGAATTCAAATGAAGCGGGGAATTTATTGAGAGGCTGAGGAATTACCAAATTGCCAAGTAAAACTCTCGTTATACAAAGCATAAGTCACGCACCCATATCATAGAGCCACCTACACACAAATATTTTACTTTCTAGTGAAAATTTCAGTTTTCTCACGACAGTTGTTTTTTTTTTTTTTCATTTCCTCAGTGACTCGAGCTGTCACTTGTTCAGCACTGACTGTCTAATGCCAATGTAACTGTCAGTAATCAAAACCAACTGCACTCGTATGTATCACAAATCTCCCTCCACCGGGTCAGAAGTATGCGCACAATACAAACAACACTGCTTCTTCGTTATTTAAAACCTACCTTAACAACGGCAGTAATTAAAAAAAAAACTACAGGATCATAATGACCTGGAAGAAACTTGGGGTGGGGGGTGGGGGGTTGACCTTCTTTATTGAGACTTCAGCAAAGTGATGAGGCTGCAGTAAGTCCCAGTTGCCAGATACCTGTTCAGGGACAGCAGATGAGTATGGAGCATTGACGGAATCATGATTAGAACTATTAAATTCTTGTAAAAGCATGATACAAATTATATTTTCGACCACATATCATACGCGTTTGCCTGTTGTAAGTGTAGTAAAACGTTATGCCAGTACATGATTAATTGGCTTGTTTTTTTTTTTAACAAACTGATCAACCAGCCTAGGGTGGGAGGAATTAAAAGAACACTATTTGTCATATTAATGCACTACAGATACCTCGCATATGGGAAGGGTTTCTTTATTGTATCTGCCAAACTTTTACGTCACAGGGAGGAAGGCATCAACTGAGAAACAAGGTTGGAAAATGAGTTTCTTAATTTCTTGAGTTTTATAAAATATAAAAAAAAAAAACTAATGCTGAAATGACCAGATACCCATTGTTATTACTCATCATCACCTTTACACAAGGTATTTATAATTACATACCTAAAATAAACCCTGCTTCTAGGTACAGGCGCGCACCCAAAGAAGGGGGGGGGGGGAGTTGCCGCTTTGCAGTCACCAACTTTTGGATCGAAATTAAAAAAACAGATTATGTATACACGATGATATCAAACGTTTTGCGTAATTTACCATTCAGCCTAAATTCTACCCCCATTTCCTTGCACATGGTACAGTGCAGCTGAGCACACACACTATTATGTCGTTTTACATACGGTTCTTTTGCCAGTATTGGCCATGCCGATAATGTTGTCTGCTGTCACGTCATTTTGCTGACACGTTCTGCGTCTTCTATTTCTGTTCCCAGCATTTTATTTGCTTTGTAATGCACGATCTTATGCTGCCGATTTTTCACTTCCAGTTTCTGCTCCTGGATCTCCCCTCGATAGCCATGGGAAGGCGCATTCTTCACCATTAAGCTGTCTTTACGTCTAATATATTGTTCATGCAGTAGTTTTCCCATTTTTTAATTAACTGTCCTAATCGTGCTTTATCATCATCACCACCACCATTGCACCTACCGAAATCAGAAGGCGAAGAAGTCCGTGGATAAGGAAAGCCAGCTTTGACGTTCAGTTGACCGTGCATCGTGATAAATTCTTATACTAAAACCAACTAGATGCACCAATTTCTAAAATTTATTTTTGGAATAAAACTCTACAAGTTTCGGACAGTTCCTCTGTCCATAATCAGGATTTTTTTACTGTACACACAGCAATGGTGTATGTCATACAGCTTTGCTGACAGCTTGCGAGCAGGATCAGGACGGAACTGACCCTATTCGCGAGCTGTCAGCAAACCTGTATGACATATACCATTGCTGTGTGTACAGTGAAAAACTCCTGATGATGGACAGTGAAACTGTCCGAACCTGCTCTATCTAAGCGTACTTTTTTTTAAATATTCCTGCAACATGTGACGTTGACAAAATTATGAAAATGTGGTGAATATCTCACAGATACCTGGCGGCTCAAACTTCGCAGTTTCTCCGAAAGTTTTGGAGAAGAGGCAAATCTCTTGCACCTGCCGGAATACAAACCCCTTACCATCCATCCCGTAGCCCACTCACTATACCGATTATATCACGCCCGCTTCCAGTACGAGTTTACAACTGTGTTAAAATAACGGAAGAAAGGTTTTTGCAATTTAAATTATCGACAATAGGTTTGTGATCGTTTCTGGTTAGTTTACAGTTGGTGTTGTGTGCGATAAGCTAGGAAGATACAAGGGTATGCTATAAATTCAATTTGGGATGGGGGGGGGGGCGAAAAAACTCGTAAGCAGTAGCCGGAACCTTCAGACACATCACTATGCCAATGCCTTGAAGGAAGACTACGAATGACCTGTCAGGAATGGAACATTTAACCTTTAGGAAACGGGTTTAAATGACAATTGTGTGTCGTACCAGCCCGTTTTTTTTTTGCCGTGGGCACTTAAAGTTTCAAAAGCGCCCAGCATACGGCACGCTAGGTCAGTCGCACCTAGAGTTTAGAGACTAGAACATCTTCGCCTAAATGGCCACAATTCAAACTTATGACCTCTAGAACACAACAGAGGAGGGCCAATCACTATAATTACACATAAGACACACGATAAACTTACTTCGGGTTGCAGCATTGTGCCATGATATAGAGCAGTGTTTCTCAACCTTTGTGAGACCGCGGCCCGGTAAATTCTTTTTTTCATAAGAGGAGGGCCCGGTCCCAACAAATTTACTAGTACATACCTTTCCATTTTTTTTTAAGTTGATACATTTAACTAACATAAGCACTCTTACTTACTTACTTACTCCATGATGCAGAGTCCTTCTTGAGAAGCTAACTGGTTTGCAGCTAGTCAAGAAATTCCGCGAATTTTACGGAACCCGAAGGTTCATTACCGCACTCAAAAGCGTCCGCCACCTATCTCTATCCTGGGCCCGCCCAATCCAGTCCATATACCCACATCCTACCCCCTGGAGATCCATCTTAATATTATCCACCCGTCTACGCCTAGGTCTCCCCAGTGGTTCTTTCCCTCCGGCTTCCCCACCAAGACCCTATACACCCCCTCTCCTCTCCCATACGCGCCACATGCCCAGCCCATCCCATTCTTCTCGATTTTATCACCCGCACAATATTGGGTGAGGAGTACAAATCATTTAGCTCCTCGTTATGCAATCTCCTCCATTCCCCTGTTACCTCGTCCCTC
>Ga0131853_10024201_pt1 | contig 10959 bp, 12 predicted proteins | sample TergutLab28metaG_FD_92764 | JGI IMG/M metagenome (GOLD analysis project Ga0131853, IMG submission 92764) | Labiotermes labralis P1 segment gut microbial communities from Petit-Saut dam, French Guiana - Lab288 P1 (version 2) (version 2) | ecosystem: Host-associated > Arthropoda: Insects >...
AAGTTTTGGAAGAGATGATTAAAAATATAACGATTGACAAATAAAAACGGTCGGGGATAGAACCCCGACTGTTTTTGTTCAGTTGAAAAAAACCACTCTGCTATGTCCAGTAGCTGAGTTATTTCTGTTATCCTACGCTTCTACACAAGCGTCTACAGGGCAAACTCCTGCACAAGCACCACAGTCGATGCATTCTGGCGCATTGATTACATATACAGAATCGCCAGCTGAAATGCATTTTGTTGGGCATTCGCCCTCGCACACTCCGCAATTTATGCAGTTGTCGTTGATTAGATATGCCATAGTTTTCTGCCTCCTATGTAAATTTTTTTATGAGTAAAGTATACATCAATATCTCTTAATCTGCAAGATTCCATTTAGTGCCATCGTGTACATATCTGGCTAACTCGCAATTATCAAAAACTGGTGATTTTCCAATTGCTGCTACAGATTTATCTACAGAGCAAGCATATACCACTCGCATTACGTATCCATGGGCTAATACAAAAACTTTTTTGTATGGCTTTTTTGGTAAATCTTGCCAAAATGAATCTACCCTAGATATCATAGCTTCAAGCTCTTCGCCTCCTGGTGGGGGAATATAGCTTTCTGGGCTAGTCATAAAATTAAGGTTTGCAACGTCCCAATGAAGGCCAGCGGCTTCGCCTAAGCCTATTTCTACTAAGCGGCAATCGGTTAATGCGCCTTTCTCGAAAAGGGCTTCGTCGTTAAACGCAATACGGGTTGTGTCCATCGCCCTTTTTAAAGGGCTTGCATAGATTGCATCAAATGTCATGTTTTGGACTGTTTTACCAAGATACTTGGCTTGTTCTAGGCCAACGTCTGTTAATGGTGAATCTGAATCACTGCCTTGCATACGTCTGGCGGCGTTATATTCTGTTTGCCCATGTCGGGCTATGTATAATTCCATGTGCATCACTCCTTTAATTATTGTATAATAAGGCTTGATAAGTTGCAAATTCTTTTATTTGAAAGTGAGGAATAATTGATGAATAATGTACTGGTGGTAGGCCGCGGAGGCCGCGAACATGCCATTGCTTGGAAGCTTCAGCAGTCGCCAAAAGTTAAAAAAGTATATGTTGCACCAGGTAACAAAGGCATGGAAAGTGTGGCCACTCTTGTAAATATAGACGAGCTGGATTTTGAAGCTTTAGTCGCATTTACTAAATCTGAAAACATAGCACTTACGATAGTGGGGCCGGAAGTTCCCCTTGCCAAGGGGATAGTTGATTATTTTAACAAAGAAGGATTAGCCGTATTTGGCCCAAACTCCGCCGCTGCTGAAATTGAGGCAAGTAAGTCTTTTTCAAAAACTTTTATGGAAAAGTATGATATACCCACTGCGGCAAGTAAAGTATTTACCGATTGCCAACAGGCTTGCTTATACGTAAAAAACTTGTCAACGCCGATAGTAATTAAATCCGATGGATTGGCAGCTGGCAAAGGTGTAGCTATACTCAATTCTGTAGAAGAAGCGATAGTAACACTTAAAGATATGATGGAAAACGAAAAATACGGCTCTGCAAGCCGTAAAGTTGTGATAGAAGAATTTTTAAATGGCGAAGAATACACTTTTATGGCCTTTGTTAATGGCGAAAATGTGTACCCCATGGAGTTATCCCGGGATTATCAAAAAGCCTATGATGGAGATAAAGGCCCAATTACTGGCGGTATGGGTGCGTATTCTCCAGCGATCAAAATATCTAAAGAGGAAACTGCCGCAGCAGAGGATATTTTGAATAAGTGTGCCAAAGGATTAGCAAAAGAAGGCCGTCCTTTTACCGGGTTTTTATACGGCGGTTTTATAAGTGGCCCAAATGTGATAGAATTTAACTCCCGCTTGGGCGTCCCAGAAACCGAAGTGCTGCTTCCTAGGTTGGAAAGCGATTTGTTTGAAGTAATTGAAACCTTGCTAAAAGGGGAAGCCCCAACGTTAAAATGGAGCAGTGACGTAGCCGTAGGCGTAGTGCTAGCATCTACAGGGTATCCGGAAGCCCCTAAAACCGGTTATCCAATAAGCGGTTTAGAGGACTTAAAGCCGGATACATTGGTGTTTCACTGTGGTACGGACTATAAAGATGGTGCTTATATTACAAATGGCGGGCGTGTACTTATGGTAGTGCGAATGGCAAAATCTTTTGCCCAAGCCAGGGATGAGGTTTATGAAGAGATAGCCAAAATTAAATGTGAAGAGTTATTTTGGCGTACTGATATATTGGCTGGCATATAAATTGGAAATATATGGGTTGATGATTTGGTGAAAGGCGTTTGGAGCTAGTGTTTATGCGGTGTAGGGGCGACCGTCCTCGGTCGCCCGTGGATTAATCGACACATTTGCGGGCGACCGAGGACGGTCGCCCCTACACATACTGAACTAAATTTTATATTTTCCTAAAACATTCCCCAAAACCCACCTGGCCAGTCCATCCTCATCATTACAGCCGCACTCAAAATCGCAAGCCGCTTTTACTTCATCCACAGCATTAGCCATAGCAACGCCATAGCCAGCATAAGCCAGCATGTCCAAATCATTTAGATCATCCCCGAATGCAGCTATCTCTGATGGGTTTATGCCCCATAGCTTTGCCAGTTGTGCAATTGCTTTAGATTTTGTTGCATCTTTGTGCATAACTTGCGCTAGATTATCCCTGCTGACGGTTAGGTAAAGTTCCGGTGGCAGGGTTTCTTTTATGTATGCGGCATCTTCGGGAGTGGTTACAACTGCGTAAAGCTTTGCGGCATCGATATTATGCTGATTAAAATCGACTATTTCAAAAAGCGATTCAAAAAGAGAAGGCCATTCGGCAATAACATCAAAGTTAGAATAATGCTTACCGTCAACTGCTTCTGATGTAGTTTTTAGGCCTCGCTTATCACAAGCCAGTAACACAGACCTAGCCAGTTGGTAGGGCACTAGTGGACTGTATACCATCTCATCCTCTACCATGGCGATTGCGCCGTTCATAGAAATTCTGCCATCAAAAAGCTCTGCGGGAGCTACATTGTTCGCGCTCCCGCCTCTGCCTGTTGCGTATACTACTTTAATGCCGGCTTGGCGGCACTTGTTTAGTACAGTTTTTGTGTGTTGGGATATTATTTTATCTGTCCTTAACAAAGTGCCATCCAAGTCGGTAACTATCATTTTTATCTTCACGATTTGTCCTTAACCCCTTTGGATACCAGTTCAAACTCAGTATTAAAGTTTCCGCCCCGCATCTCGAAGGTGATTTCGTCTTTGTTAAATGTAAAGCGATACTGGTCTTTGCAAGCGGACTCGTAAAACCATGTTGTGGTGGTGAATGTCTGCTTGTTCCAATCGCCTTTTGCGGCAACTCGGTTTATTCTTTCAGGGTAGTATGGAGGGAAAGGTGTAAGATGTGGTGCTGCCCCTTTTGTCCACTGTCCATTTACAAATCTAAATGCGGCATTTGGATTTTTGTTGCCTCCTTGGTATACAGCCATTATGCACTCTTTACCGTCAAAGTCGAAGCTGATAGATGAAAATGAGCCTTGCTCCATTTTGTATTCTGCCATAAATGTTGGGTACGCCTCGGTAGCTTCTTCTAAAGTTAGATGAGTAAAGTTGGTGTACGCGTCTAGCTCTTTTTCTGCATTTGCATCTGCTGGCATTTTTTTGAAATTGTCTATTAAATCCCAAAACAAATCTAACACTTGCTGCATGTCTCCGTTGCTGGTGGCTGCTATTACTATGTTTTCATTTGGCAACACTATGCAATATTGTCCAAACATGCCGTCGCCTCTATACGCGCCTTCCGGGCTGCAGCGCCAAAATTGATAGCCGTAGCCTAGTGCCCAGTCGCCTGTTCTTTCGTTACTGTTGTCTATATGTTTTGCTGTGGCTTCTTCTATCCAAGCTTGTGATACTAGCTGTTTGCCTTTCCACATACCCTTTTGCAATAAAAATTGGCCAAATTTAGCTAAGCTCTCTGTAGTAATGTTTAAACCAAAGCCACCTACGCTTGCGCCAGAGCCTTCATCTGTCCTCCAATAAAGGTCTGTTATGCCCAGCGGCTCAAAAAGACGAGGCTGCAGGTAATCTCTTACGGTTTGCCCAGTAAGGCGCGTAATTGCGGCAGACAGCATAAATGTAGCAATAGTGCTGTAACGGAAAACTTGCCCAGGATTTTCTTTTACATGGCCTGATAGAAACGAAACGATGTGATTAGCCGTAGCCCCTTGTGCGGTTTCCCAAAGTTCTCTTGCGCTATCCCAAGCCTCGTATTCCATGCCTGTTGACATAGTAAGTAAGTTTTTGATAGTCATACCCCGTATTTCGTCGTCCATTTTTTGGCCTATTTGCTCAAATTCTGTAGTAAAAATGTCGGCCAATAATGTATCTACCGTTAAAAGCCCCTCATCTACAGCCATCCCAATAGCCGTAGATGTAAAGCTTTTGCTTACAGAAAACATTTGGTGGCGATAGTTAGGGCTAAAAGGCTCCCACCAACGTTCGCAAACAACTTTGCCGCCTTTTAGCAGCATAAACGAATGCATTTCATGTTTTTGTGCTGCTTTTAAAAAATCAAGTATTGCTTGGGAAGACAGCCCCATTGCTTCTGGTGTTGCTCTTTCTAATCTCATGAAAATCCTCCTCTTTTGATGTAATTTTGCTAATTAGAATTTACCAGTATTTTAAATAAAAATCAACCAATATCCATAATCGCCATCTTTAGCCTTTGCCCCGGAATTAATTTTGAACTGTTTATATCCTAATTTTTCATCATCTGTGTTATAAGTTGCTGGGATGCCTATGTAATATCTAAGCTCTAAGTCGTCTATGGTTTTGCCAAAAATTAGATGATTGTATTGTTGGTAGGCTTTTTCTACAAAGGGTTTGCTTAGCTGATCTTTTACGGTTTTTGGAAAATCTAACTCTTCATCTGGCGAAATACGAATCCATTTTACTGTTCGCTTTTGCCTTATAAAGGGCTTCATTTGGGTGTGGGTTTTAAAAATGCTTTCTACTTCTTTTTTTAATGATTCGCTGATGCTGCTTTCTACTTCTATCGTTGGCTGAGGTGGCGGGGGAGTGGGTGGTGGAGTTTCTTCTATAGGTTCGGGCTCTGGTTCAGGTTCTATTACTGGCTCTGGCATTGGATTGGGTTCTGGTGGTTTCTCTGGCTCTGGTTTTGGCGGTGGTGGAGGCGTTTTTTCAAGCCGTTTAAAGCCGCTGCGCCAGGCAATGGGTTTGCCGTCCTTATATCCGCAAAGGGGGGTAGCAGTGCCTGCTGCGCCAGAGGCTATAACTGCTACGGCAAGGCAGTCGTTTAGTGACAAACCAAAATCGCCTATGTTTGCGGCATTAAATGAGTGCCGTAGTTCGGCTTTGCCATTTGCTTGTACACTTAAAGGACAAAGGGGTATGCCGGAAAAACCGCTTTCACTTTTAAAAATTAGGTGTACTTTGTATATGGCTTCGGCTTTTAAATCTTGCACCCATAATGTTAATTTACCCTGGCTCGACCGAGATTCCATTAATACGCGGCCTGACGGACTTTTTCCCATGTGTTCGTAGCCGCTGCTTTCGTTTTCCAGCGGCATAAATGTTCTGGTGTATTGTTGCATATGTATCTTCCTTCCCGATTTATGCATATAATTATTTTATGCATGAAGTGTTTTGTGATAAAATGCTTTTATACATACTATTCTATCAGGGAGGGCGATTATGCCTAAATTATTTGGAACAGACGGGATAAGAGGCGTAGCAAATAAAGAATTAACAGCCGAACAAGCAATGAAAGTAGGAGTAGCCGGCGCATATGTATTGGCAGGCCAAACAGGACGAAAGCCAAAAATCCTTATTGGGACGGATACACGGCTGTCTTCTGATATGTTAGAGGCGGCTTTGATTGCCGGCTTGTGTTCTATAGGGGCAGAGGTGCATAAGGTGGGGGTAGTACCTTCGCCTGCGATGGCTTACCTTATAAGGCATTATAAATTGGATGCAGGTGTAATGCTTTCTGCCTCTCATAACCCTATGCAAGATAATGGCATAAAATTTTTTGACAGCACAGGATGTAAACTATCAGATGAAGTTGAAGGAAAAATTGAAGATATTTTGTCAAATACAGAAGAAGTACCACGCCCGATAGGGGCAGATGTAGGCCGCACAGTTTTGCGAAAGGAAGCCTCTGCAGATTATCTTAAGTTTTTGCTGGGCAGCCTTAAAGGAGAAAAGCCCCTGGCAGGGTTAAAAATTGCCATGGATTGCGCAAACGGAGCAACATTTGAAATTGCGCCAGAGGCTTATACCAAGCTAGGGGCAGATATTGTTGTTATACATAATAAGCCTAACGGAGTTAATATCAACGATAACTGCGGCTCTACACATTTGGCATCTTTGAGGGAATGTGTGCTAAAAAGCAAAGCAGACATAGGCCTGGCTTTTGACGGTGACGGTGACAGAGTGCTATGTATTGACAATATGGGAAAAGAGCTAGACGGCGATGCCATACTGGCAATATGCGGTTTAGATATGAAAAACAAAGGCCAGCTTAAAAATAACACAATTGTGGCTACGGTAATGAGTAACCTAGGCTTATCAAACTTTTGCGAAGCCAATGGAATAAGCTTACACCGCACAGCCGTAGGAGATCGTTATGTGCTGCAAGAAATGCTAAGTGGCAATTTTAACCTGGGAGGAGAGCAATCAGGCCACGTTATATTAAGCGATTATAACAGTACCGGGGACGGAGTTTTAACAGGTTTACAGCTTTCTGCTATTTTAAAAGAAAGCGGCAAAGCTTTGTCAGATTTAAGAAAAATTGTAGTGGCACTTCCACAAGTTTTACTAGGTGCAAAAGGCAGGCTAAAGGGTAAACTAGAAGATAACAAAAATATATCTAAGGCCATGCAAAAAGTTGAAGCTGAACTGGGCAGCAAAGGCCGTTTATTGGTACGCGCTTCGGGTACAGAGCCGCTTATACGCGTTATGATAGAAGGGCCGAATGAAGCCGTGATACAAAAGATGGCGGAAGATTTAGTGGCAATAATTGAAAAGGAGTTACCATGAGGATAGAAAGACACCAGCTTGTAGAGTCCACTAATATTTTGGCTAGGGAGCAGGCCGAGTCAGGTGCAAGCCACGGCACTGTAATTATAGCCGAAGGGCAAACTGCAGGCAGAGGGCGGCATGGCCGCTCTTTTTTTTCACCACCCGGGCATGGTATTTATATGAGCCTTATTTTAAAGCCGTCTAATCCATCACTGATAACAGTGCAAACTGCCGTAGTGGTATGCGAAGCCATAGAACATATATGCAAAAAAAGTCCACAAATAAAGTGGGTAAACGATTTATTTTTAAATCAAAAAAAAATCTGCGGGATATCCGCAGAGATGGGTCAAACTATGGATTGGGTAGTGGTAGGCGTAGGTGTAAATTTTACCCTGCCAAATAACGTGCCGGATGAACTTGTCCATATAGTAGGGGCTGTTTATGAAGATGAAAATCCAACAGCAGCTCGCGATGAATTAATAACAGATATAATCGACAAAATGCTTAATACAAGTTACAGCCCGGCGGAGGTAGTTGAGAAATATAGGCAGCGGCTTTTTATTTTAGGGAAAAAAATACGAGTAGAAGGCACGACAACACCATATGAGGCTATTGCTTTGGATGTGGATGATATGGGGCAGCTTTTGGTAGAGGATGAATTTGGGGAGCGGAAGTTGCTTTCTGCTGGGGAGGTTAGTGTTAGGTTTTAGCATCCTTGACTGTTGTATGTAAAACACATACAATAGCATTGCAACAAATTGTGGAAGGAGAATTTTTATGGTACAGTCATCATTGATTCAGGTTAGAGTTGAAGAAAGTTTTAAAAAAGATGCAGATAGTTTGTTTGCCAATTTAGGACTTGACACCCCAACGGCGATACGTATTTTTTTGAAACAAGCAATGATACACCAAGGACTGCCTTTTGATGTAAATACAGGCGCAACAAGTATACAAATCGAACAAAAAGCTTCTGATGAAGAACTATTCGGAATTTCAGATTATCTAATTGAGCAAAATAAAGAGGCATACGAGGTATTGGCTCAATGAAAATAATTACTAAAAATCAGATTCTTGCATTGCATCAGCAATTATTAAATCAATTTGGTGGGTCTGATGGTTTGCGTAGCGAGAGTCTGTTAGATTCTGCTATCGCTGCGCCATTTCATACATTTAACGGACAAGATGCTTTTCCAACAATTGAGCAAAAAGCAGCAAGATTGGGATTTGGCTTGATAAAAAATCATCCTTTTGCGGATGGGAATAAGCGGATTGGAGCACATGTTATGTTTGTTTTCCTATCTGTAAATAAAGTCTATTTGACATACACGCAAAAAGAATTATACGAAACCATATTGCAAGTGGCAAGCGGCGAATGTTCTTACGAAGAACTATTGCAATGGATTATTGAGCATAAAATATGATGAAAAATGAATAATATTTTATAGTTTTCACCTTTAATGATTTCGTCGAAAGCGTTTAAAGCCCGTAAACATAGGAAAATTTGCATCCGCTATCAAGCAAATACCTTTATAGCCACATTTGGTGTTACAATATCACCTATCCTCGTACCCATCTGGCCTAGCATTATGCCAAGCCCAAGCAGTAGACACTATCGTCTCTATAGTTGTACGGGTAGGATTCCACCCAAGCTCCCGCCGTATTTTTTCAGATGATGCGATGGCTTCGTCAGGGTCTCCCGGGCGGCGAGGGCCTGTTTTTACAGGAAAGTCCACTCCGGTTACGCTTTTGACAGCGGCTACGATTTCTTTGTTAGAAAAGCCTTTTTGGCTGCCTAAGTTGTAAATTGCAGAAGTATCCCCCATTTTTTCTAAAGCCAGAATATGCGCATCAACTAAATCCATTACATGAACATAATCCCGTATATTTGTGCCATCTGGGGTATTATAATCGTCTCCGTAAATCTCGAAAACGGGGATTTTACCCTGCGCCGCATGTATACAAATAGGGATTAGGTGTGACTCTGGGTTGTGGTCTTCTCCAATTTTAGCGCTTTCGTGTGCCCCGGCTACATTAAAATATCGAAGCGCAACGTATTTTAAGCCATAGGCATTATCGTACCATTTTAATATTTTTTCTGCAGCAAGCTTAGTTTCGGCATAAGGGCTGATTGGGTTTGTGGGCATTTCTTCAGTAATAGGGGTAATTTTTTGAAGACCATAAACCGACGCTGAAGAAGAAAATACTATCTTTTTTACTCCATGAGCACGCATTTGGTCAAGTAAAACTATCATCCCGTTTACATTATTGCTGTAATATTTAGCGGGTTTTTCCATGCTCTCTTTTACTTGGGTGTAGGCGGCAAAGTTTGCTACTGCGTTTATTTTGTGATTTGAAAAAACCTGATTCAAAAATTCGCTATCACGAATATCCCCATGATAAAATTTTACGCCAGGCCATACAGAGGCCTTATGCCCCACCTCTAAATTGTCTATTACTACCACTTGATGGCCTTGCTCTATCAAAGCGGCTACCATATGGCTGCCTATATATCCTGCGCCACCGCATACTAAAACTGTCATGTTTTCGCCCTCCTCAGTTTATGTGGTTATGATACCATATCTACAGAGAAATTCAAAGTATAATTCCGACAAAACTATGCAACATAGGCTATAAGGAGTTGATTACTAAGTGGCTGGTACGCTAGAAATTGCAATGCGTGTTTCGTTGGGTTTTATTATACTTTTAATTTTGGTTAGAGTTATCGGAAACAAACAATTGGGACAGTTAAATGTGTTTACCTATATTTCTGGAATTGTGATAGGCAGTATGGTAGGTGACATTATTTTGCATAGTGACATAAAATTTTGGCCTTCTATGCTTGGTGTAAGCCTTTGGGTAATTTTAGCAATTTGTGTAGAATTACTGTCTTTAAAAAATATTAAAGCTAGAGAACTGCTGGATGGACAACCCATTATCCTTATAAAAAAGGGGAAAATTTCGTATGCGGCACTAAAAAAAGAACGCCTAAACATTGACGATTTAACAATGATGCTTAGGACGAATAACGCATTTGCGATTTCAGAAGTTGAATACGCTATTTTAGAACCAAACGGAGATTTAAGTGTTTTCAAAAAAGATGCAAAAGATTTTGCAACAACGCTTATCACCGATGGAAGAATTATTGCGAAAAATTTAAAAGAGTTGAACAAAAGCGAAAAATGGCTGACTGATGCCTTAGCTGATTTGAATATCAAAAATAACTCAGATGTTTTATATGCAGAGTTGCAAGAAGACGGGCAGCTGTACATTCAGATGAAAGACAATAACTAAAGTTTGTACAAAACCAAAACCATGTGATATCATATTACTAAACTAATCACAAGGAGCGGCTCCCATGAAATTATCAGAAGTCTTTCCCAAAATCAACTTCTCACAAGAAGTACGTGATGCATTTAGCAAAGCTGCAATTCAGCGTATAGCAATTAAGCAAGATGCGCGTATAATGCAGCTGTTTATGTCTTCAGCTGATGGCATTCACGAATCTGCTATTTTTAGCCTTAGGTCTGAACTGCGCCAAAAGTTTACAGATATTGTAGATGTACATATAAATGTGGACGGGCCTATTATTCCCATTGCTTTTTCTCCTACAAACAACAGTGTAAGTACACCTTCGCGCGGCAGCTATCGCAAAACAAAAATAAATAAGACTATCCCTACAGAAAGACACTCTCTTGCAGATGAATTAAAGCTTGACGAGGACATTTGTATCGAGGGTATAGTCTTTAACATAGATAACCGCACTCTAAGGTCGGGCAAAATACTGATTACCTTTGATGTTTACGAAGGCCTTAACGCGGTATCTGTCAAGCTTTTTACTACCCCAGATGAAGACCCTCGTATCGTAAATGGTGCGGCTATGGTTGTACGCGGTAAAGTTCAATACGACGACTACGCCGGAGAGC
>Ga0131853_10024202_pt1 | contig 10959 bp, 6 predicted proteins | sample TergutLab28metaG_FD_92764 | JGI IMG/M metagenome (GOLD analysis project Ga0131853, IMG submission 92764) | Labiotermes labralis P1 segment gut microbial communities from Petit-Saut dam, French Guiana - Lab288 P1 (version 2) (version 2) | ecosystem: Host-associated > Arthropoda: Insects >...
ACGATCACTTACAGAGAACACTATACCACGGAGAACCTGCATACCGGACGATCACTTACAGAGAACACTATACCACGGAGAACCTGCATACCGGACGATCACTTACAGAGAACACTATACCACAGAGAACCTGCATACCGGACGATCACTTACAGAGAACACTATACCACAGAGAACCTGCATACAGGACGGTCACTTAGAGAGAACACTATATCAGAGAGAACCTGCACACTGGACGGTCACTTACAGAGAATTCCATACGAGATAGAACCTACACACCGGGCGGTCACTTACAGAGAATACTACACCAGATGCTGTATTAATGCAATTTCACCTCCTGATGATGAGCACAGAGTTGCTCGAAACATGTACAGGATTATAACAATAAACGTATTATATAACGTAACTGTGCATCCAGTTGGTCATTTAGCCAGAGTCGTACCAGGCTGCACGGTCAGCAAAACATAAAACACAAATACCTTGTTTGAACAAAATTCTGACGGTACACACAGCAGCAACTTTGCTTCAAACGGCTGAGAAAATGAATGTGAAGCATTTTCTAGTTTGTAATGTTGCGTGTCTTCACGAGTTCTATTAAAATCTTTATTAATACGTCAGAATTTTTCCAACAAATATATAAATATCCGATCCAAAGCATAACATAAAAATGCGAAATGGTGAATATGCGTAGAGTCCATTAATGTCACTACCACTATCACCACCACCACCACCACCACCACCACCATCATCATAATCATCATCATCATCATGTAGTCTGTCTTACGACAGAAACATAACCTCTCCAAGGCGCGTTATACTACGGGAAATGTGATCTTGTGCATTCTCTTTTAATTTGCAATCTTTTCCCTTTTCCTTCAGGTCATCCATTAGCTGCTTACGGCTTCTTCCTCGTTTTTACGTTACTTACATCTTTCCTTCCAAGATGTGTTGTATAAGATATTTCGTACACACGATGTGACCAGTCCTTGAGGCTAGTATAGGCTTAGCTAAATATTTTACCAAGTGAATGAATGTGTTTTCTTTTCCTTCGTGTAACCCAGTAGCTGCTTACGTCTTCTTACTCTTCTTTCCGTTACTTACATCTTTCCTTCATAGACGTGTTTTTTAAGATATTTCGTACACACGATGTGACCAGTCCTGTGAGGCTTAAATAGGCTTAGCTAAATACTTTACCAAGTGAATGAATTAAAGTGTAGGTAATAGGATATTTGCACAGTCTGCTCTTTGGAATTTTTCACAATTTTTGTGTGTTCGCGAAGTTGAATGTAAGGGCACAGACGAGTAGTAATACTATTGGGCTGCAATTTGACATAGGCCCACATAAATCACACAAACAAAAGTTACTGGTGTACGAGGCTTTTCCCCTATTTTCTGAATACGTGCCAAACCGCTTCGCGGATGGGATACGTTGGCATATGGTAACAAGAGAGGCATTGAGGCGCGTTCGGGCAAACATTGTTGCAATAAGTGTTGCGTGATCTGAGAGTGTGTGTTTGCAGCCTAGTGTGCCTAGCGCGAAGTGCGCAGACGCCATATTGCCATCTGTGTCCTGCCAGGCTCTACTGAATTTTTCCACGTCATCACATAAAGGGCACAATTTTCGAAAAAAAAAAGAACCCGTTTTTGAACATAAAATTTGAATCTTGTGTTTATTGGACCGTGCATCATCTTGATAGTTGAATAAAGAGAGACCAACTTGATGTCACTTGCTTTATTATTTCATTATTTACTGCTCAACATGGGGACCGCGATAGCACAGTGGTTAAGGTGCTGTGCTGCAAATCGGAAGATCGCTGGCTCGATCCCAGCTGGTGTCAGTGGAATTTTCATTGACAAAATCCTTCCCATCGCACTATGGCCCTGGGGGTCGACTCAGCCTCTAACAGAAATGAGTACGAGGAGTATTTCCTGGGGTTAAAGGCGGCCGGTGTGTAAGGCTGACAACCTACCAACATCCCGTGCCGTTGTCACGAAATGAGGGAACCTTAACTTCCTGGAACCCTCTGGGCCTGTCCAGGCCTGTAACGGAATTGCTTTACCTTTAACTTTTAATGCTCAACATGTTTCGGATATTAATACATCCATCCTCAGGAGCTTGCGACTTATTTGTTGAGTTATTTCATGGGTTGTATTGTTCTGTAAGGATAGAGGTTGATGCATTAGCGTATTTATTTAGTGGCGAGAGTTTAGTCGTGACGTGTGTGGCTGTTTGAGGGAGCGTGTTTCTGCAAATGTTGGTTGGTGCGGTGTCTTATGGTTATTGAGTTTTCTTTGTGTGTGGTATGTTTTTGGTAATGTTTCCTGCACATATTCTGATGTCTTATATATGAGCATACTCATACCTGATTCGATATGTGTTGGTGTTACGTTGTGGTTTGGCAGGGGTGGTGTGGTATCCGGATGCAGGCTGAAGCACTACTGGTCTGTTCATGTGGAACAGTGAGCAGTAAATAATGAAATAATAAAGCAAGTGGCATCAAGTTTATTCAACTATAATATGTGTTTTGATTTTCTGTACAACTTTATCTGAAATATTTCTAATTCTAAGAAGAACTGAGCGAGGTACAAAATATATATATATATATATATCGGTCTTCATGTAAAGTACCGGTTATACTTGTCTGATTTTAATTAAAATGAATATTCTGGACAGAGTTTATAAACATTCTCAAATATCAAATATCAGATTCTACATTCTTCAAACTATTTTTCCACATAATCGCCGCCATTATTGAGGCACTTGTCGTAGCGGAGCACAAGTTTTTGTATACCCTCCTCATAGAATGCGGCCGCCTGCGATGTTAGCCACTACTGACAGTGTCATAGAGTAGAGTCCTTGAAATGTGTGGGAAGTGCAGGGACAGATCAGAAATTGTGAAACGTCTGTCGTCACGAACTCTTTCGTTGACTTTACGCACCAAATCATCATTCACCAAAGATGGGAGCCCACTTCGCCCCCCATCGTGCACGTTCTCTCGTCCTTCATTGAACATCCGAACCCATTTCCTAACCATGCCACCACTCATCGCATTGTCACCATACACTTGAGAGACCTGGTGATGAATCTCATTCAGTAGCACATTCCTAGCGTTCAAAAAACGAATTACAGACTGTATTTCACAGTCGGCGGCCCCATCAATTGTCTTAACCTTTTAAACGCCTTGTTAAATCCCATCTGCCCTCTGCTAGCATTATTAGGAGCTCACCATATTCTACACGTTAGCGGGATAGGGGTTAAACAAGTTTAACGCAAAGGAACAAACATAAACATAACACGAATTTCATGAAATGGCGTCTGTGGCTTCTCAATTGATAGAGGAAGTCACTGCACATGCGCAAAGTGACAGTCTTGAGGATGCGCGAGAGATATGCGCAGACGGTACTTACTTTCCGAATAATCTACGTATTTGAAGCTGTCGAAGAACTTTTGAGGTAGCAGGAAGTTTCATAGTGTGAAGCAGATGATACTTGATATCTCGGGAGCAGCAGTCGATATTTCTGCAGGTTTGAGTTGCTAACGGAATCTGCGGCGTCTGCAAAAGGAACAGATCTCTCTCTCTCTCTCTCTCTGTGACACAAATCCACTTGAATACTTAACCACAGAAGACATCGCCTTGAAAAGGGATAAACATCTGAGAACTGGAATCGTACTTTATTATTCGCAGGCGTGATAGCCAGTTGCAGTAAGGTAGGCGAAGTACGTGTGACGTAAGAGTGAGGCGCGGTCACATGAACTCTGAAAAAGTTAAAGGTAAAGGTAAAGGTCATCCTAGAACAGGCCACGAAGGCCCAGAGGGGTAGTAGAAGTATAGCTCTACGCTTCCTTTAGCATCGACGCTAGACGGGGTGGGTGGTCATCACCACGCTCCGGCCGCTTTACCCCCGGGAAAGACCCGGTACCCATTTTACAGGAGTCTGGGTGGACCCCAGGGCTGGTCTGGACGGGCAGAAAATCTCGTACCCACCGGGATTCGATCCCGGACCGTCAAGTCCTTAGCCAGTCGCTTTACCGACTGAGCTACCCGGCCCACATGTGTGTGTGTGTGTGTGTGTGTGTGTTTGTGTGTGGTGTGTGTGTATATATATATATATATATAAGACCAGTCTCGTGGTCTAGTGGTCAGAGTCTCTGACTACTAATCATGAAGTCCCGGGTTCGATTCCCGGCTCTACCGTGGGGATTTTCCCTCAAGGGGAGGATTCCCGCCGTGACCATTGTCTGGGTAGGTTAGTAGAATTTAGGTTTAAGGGCCCTCCTGGCACTACATCCTCCTATATCACCACTCACATCATCGGGAAAACGTAACTGCGCCTCATGGGCGTCTCAACCTCAGAAGTCGGTTACTCTCCTGCCATGCCCAGAAGGGAGGACCACGAAGTCCACAAGGACATGTGGTGGCGGCATTGGACAATATATACATATATATATATATTACCGACCATCTCCAGGTCTGCCTGTAAGTGTTCCTTCCGTAATTCCCCTCAAGAGGTCATGTTGTTCTCTTCGCACCAGTATTGGTAGTGATAGCAGCCACATTTAGCGACAAGTGCTCTGGGCCAGTTGATGTATTCGACCAGGCACCGTAAGGGAATACAACAGGAGCAGAGAGTGGAGTGCGCGCGAGTCCATCATCTCGGTCATCCACTGGAATACTTTCCGTATCCTCAGTATAAAGATTTTTTGCGAGGTTCACACCATTGTGTACTCACCCCTGCCTTCCCTCACTCTTCCCTTTTCTCCTCCACTTCTTCGCGGATAATTCGATTTGATTTGGAAATTTCGAAGAAGTCTTCGAGAAGTAGCCATTTCTCCCCAACGTATAAAGTACCGATGTGACTGTTATGGGGCTATAAAATAAGAAAATGTGCTATTGGATAAAAGAACGAATTCTCCACTTCTTGCAGCGAAAACACATTGCGCGCTGGGGCAGCGAATGAAGGCTGTAATGTCGTTCGTTATATCCTTTCGAAAAACACGTTCGGACGTTAAAGAGTATGAATTCAGTTAGCTCAGTCATTATAGTGACTAGGCTGCTGCTTGAAGTACTGCAGTTAGGTTATTAGCACAGAAGGGAGCTCTTTAATCAACCACCACGCCCAAACCCAACCACCACGCCCAAACCAAATATCGGTTTCACCTGTCATTTTATGCGGTGGATATCGGAAATAAAGCGGCCGGGGTGTGAAGATGAACACTCATCTTTGTCTACTTGCCCATAGGCCACATATATGTGGCATATCGCTCAGCTGAGCACAAGGACACTCGTCCTTTAAATTTTTGTAGTAACAACTACAGGGTGAGCATAAAGTTTTTCTCTGATTACAAACATTTATTACAAGAAGAATACAAACTTTTTTTTAAATGTAACTCAAGAAGTTTTCTTACAACACATTAGTACACTTAAACATGTGCTCCTTTTGTTGCAGGGAGAACGTCTAATCAATAATCTATTTCTCTCCACGTGTTCTCCAACATGTCTTCAGGTACTGTAGCAAAACATCAGTTATTCTTGCCTTCAAATTTTTACGCAAAATCTTAAATACTGTACGCTGAGGTACAGGAAGCCAGTTTGAGGCACGACGCGTTGATTTACCAGGACTGCGTTGAAAGGTCTCACGCACACCATCAACAGTCTCATCACTCACACTGGGCCTGACACTTCTGTTAAGGTCACCAACACTGCCAGTCTCTACAAACTTTGAATATCATGCTTTGATGCTTTTAACATCTGGCGGAGGTTGTCCTTACTCATTTATGAATTTCCGCTGCAATGAGACCGGTGATTTTGTTTCGTGATACCACAAAACGCACGGGGCTTTCTCCTTCATTGACGCCATTTTGACACTAACAGGTTATGCAACTGTAACATAATAAACACATGACATAAAATTTTAGAAACCAACTTAAGTAATGGTAAAAAAAAAGGTTGTATTCCACGTACTTTTCTTGTAATAAATGTCTGTAATCGGGAAAGACTTTATGCTCACCCTGTACATGCACTGCAGCTTCTATCACCACATGTTATGTCTCAGTGCGGCGATTATTTCAGCCTGTAGGTGTTTCATTTATTCCTCTTTGTCGTAGGCTGACTGCTTACGTGACAAAAGTATCTGTCCATACACAACACTTTACTAAGAATCCAAAAAGCCAGACCAGCACGACACTGACATCAACAAATGGGAGTATATATGCGGCCACAAACACCTACCGAATATACATGAAATTGCAAAAGCAGGATTTTATTAGATTTTATTGTAAAAAGGACAATGTTCTAAAATTTTAATAAAATAAAGGTAAAGGTTTCCCGTTACAGGCCCGGTATGGCCCAGAGGGTGGGTAAAAGTATAGCTCTACTCTTGCATGACCGCGGCACTAGAAGGGGGTGAGTGTCAGCGTCACGCCCCGGCCAAACTTTACCCCCGGGAAAGGCCGGTATCCATTTTACAGGAGGTTGGGTAGGCTCCAGAGCCGGTCTGGACAGGTGTGGAAAATCTCACCCCCACCGGGATTCGATCCCGGACCGTCCAGCCCGTAGCTCACTCGCTATACCGACTGAGCTACCGGGCCCACTTTAAAAATTTAATAATTTTAAAAAAATTGTGATTTCAACGAATACAGATTGAAAATTTGTATTAAACTAGAGAGAAACATCTTAATTTTATAATTCAGAAATATCCGAATTTTATACTTGTGTTATAAACAGCTGGAATTATATGAACGTGTGTAACTTGGCAAGGCATTGGTTGTAAACTGTCTGATGATGACTCGAAAGTGTCGAAACATGTAGCAGTATAGATGACACAAAGAGACAGTTGTGATATATACTGTTGTGAGATAATTGAGCATTTGTTGGTCATTGTAAAAATTAAAAAATAATAAAAAAACAAAAAAAGCTACATGTTTCGGCTGCACCAGAAAGCCATCATCAGGCTTAACATTTCGGAAATATTAAAAGGAAATACATAGTTTTTTCTGGATTTTTAATAAAGTGTTTTGTATAGATGACTAGTTCTTATTGCTACATATTGTCTGAAAACAACAGGGAAAACATACTTTAAGACTAATTGCTTATGGTACCATGAAACCACAAAAGACTTTGTCATCATCATAAACACCAAGGATTGGACCCTTTGATCCGTTCCGTCTCCACAGTTACAGCTGCTCGCGCCAACGCTTCTTCGGTCTTCCAATTGTTCTCCTTCCTTGTGGTCTGTAGTAATATGATTTCAAATTCGGTTTTGTGGCATTCTTTGCGAGTGTGAAAGCCAGTTCCGTCCGTATTCATCTATCTTGTCTAGTATGCCTGTAATCCGTAGTTCGCAGAGTATGTAGTCATTTGTTTTGTGGTCATAAAGGGTGTAGCCTGCCAGAGGTCTCAGTAACTTCATTTCTGCCGCTTCAATTCTTCGTCTTTGTAAGGCTGTTAGAATCCAATTTTCTGACCCATATAAAAGGACTTTGTTCTACCTTAAACTGCCAAACAGGAGCCGAAGGTGACTCGGTACGGGCTGGCCAGTGAGGGGTTCGATCCCCGATGGGAGCAAGAAGTTTTCTCCATACCCGTCCAGACCGCGCTGTGCAATGGGTACCGGCACCCTTTCATGTGGATAAAGCGACGGGGAACATTAAGGTGACCACCTGTCCCCATCTGCCACTGAGGTCAAGTATGAGTACAGCTGTACTTCTGCTCCTTTTCTGTGCCACCCATGATATGACCTTCACCTTTACTCCATACTAACACATACTGCAACTGTTCATGAAATAGGTGGCCATCTGCAGAGTGCAGAAAGTTTCCACAGTCATTTGCACTTTTCTGTACAGTGATGTACACTGAGTGAATGCTGAACTGTGAGGGCGGTTGGCGTCAGGGGACAGGATATTTTGCACCTTTGATCCACCACCGTGTAAATTGTAGTTCCTGGGAGCCACTGTGGTGCCACGAATTTTTTATCATGCATGTTGTGAACTTTTCTGGGAAGACACTATGACAAAACAGAAAGAACGACGGCATATATAATAATAATAATAATAATAATAATAATAGTAAAGTTCACCCTAGAAGAGTCCACGAAGGCCCAGAGGGGGAGTAGAGTTATAGCTCTACTCTTTCTTTAACCTCGGCGATGGATGGGTGTGGGTGGCCAACGCCACGCCCCGGCCGGTATATCCTCGAGAAAGATATCCGGTACCCATTGTATAGGAGGCTAGGTGAGTCCCAGGGCCGCTCTGGACAGTTGCGGAAAGTCTCGTCCCCACCCCCCAGAACGTCCAGCCCGTAGCGAGTCGTTATAACTACTGCAAGCTATCCCGGCCATAATAATAATAATAATAATTGGCATTACCATTTTCAGAATACAAACACTGATTTGCGGGCGTTCAGTTCATTTCAGTTCAGTTCAGTTCAGTTCAGTTCAGTTCAGAATACAAACACTGATTTGCGGGCGTTCAGTTCATTTCAGTTCAGTTCAGTTCAGTTCATTTCAGTTCAGTTCAGTTCAGAATACAAACACTGATTTGCGGGCGTTCAGTTCATTTCAGTTCAGAATACAAACACTGATTTGCGGGCGTTCAGTTCATTTCATTTCAGTTCAGTTCAGTTCATTTCATTTCATTTCAGCTCAGTTCATTTCAGAATACAAACACTGATTTGCGGGCGTTCAGTTCATTGCTGGTTGCTCTGAACTTGTCTGCCTGTTTCTCTCATAATTTGCGTTACACGTCTCTGGTACTGAAGGCGGTCTCAGCCAAATCCTGTGAGGATATAACGACAGAATAAGCGGGATTACCGTTTGACCTGCAGATATCTTCCCTATCGATGTCTGACACCACTGTACTGACTGTGATGTGCGTTTGGGCGTCGCTTGTGCCTTCATTTGGTGATTTTGAAGGCAACGGACAGTAGTAGTAAATCGAAGGACACTCCCAACATCCCGCACAAAAGTAACGTTCCTGTTATAACAGGATATATTTGGCAGACTGCCGTCGCGACGCCCTGCAACGCCACTGACGCAACTGGCCGGGCGAGTCTGGTTATGGAGCGCTCTTCGAACAGAGTTGGCCATAGCGGAAACAGCAGCAGTAGATCTTCATTAGGAGGCTGACCTCCTACATTCTGCGCCGCTGTAGCGGGTAGCGCGAAGTGTACGTGTATCAGAGAGGGCCATGACTCATCCACACGATTTACAGCCAGAGCCCGGCCATAATTAAAGTCGCCATGTTTCTGCCACCAGTGCGTTCTCCCCCCTTTCTGAAAATCGCGCATATCTGTCCCTTTCATGAGCACGTTCTAGAATTCTTGTCACTGGACTGGTTTAATAGGACACATTTTGTGTGTGACGGTCACTCCAGGTTTGGCTGTGACGATGTGAGCAACTAATCTCCGAAATACGATAGTTTTCTCTACAAAACACGGTGGGGGTGGGGGGGGTCAGCTTAATATTTTCTTTTTTTTTTTCCCAATATAATAACAACTGCAATGTATTTCATTTTACAACCGGCATACATTATGTGATGGGCCAAGTAGCGTAGCCGGTATATCGACTGGCAAGGGGCTGGACGGTCCGGGGATCGAATCCCGGCGGGGGTTCGATTTTCCGCACCTGTCCAGACCGGCCCTGGGGCCCACCCAGCCTCCTGTACAAGGGGTACCGAGTCTTTCCCGTGGTTAAAGAGCGGCCGGGGCGTGACGCTGACACATCACACCCTTCTAGTGCCATGGTCAAGAAAGAGTGGAGCTATACATCTACTTCCCCTATGGGCCGTGCGGCCTGTACAGAGCCTCAATGCCTGTACAGTACGGCTATACCTCTACTCCCCCTATGGGCTGTGCGGCCTGTACAGAGCCTCAGTGTCTGTAGAGTACAGCTATACCTCTACTCCCCCTATGGGCCGTACGGACTGTAGAGAGCCTCAGTGCCTGTACAGTACAGCTAAACCTCTACTCCCCCTATGGGCCGTATGGCCTGTACAGAGCCTCAGTGCCTATACAGTACAGCTATAACTCTACTCCCCCTATGGGCCGTATGGCCTGTACAGAGCCTCAGTGCCTATACAGTACAGCTATACCTCTACTCCCCTCAGTGCCTGTACAGTACAGTTATACCTTTACTCCCCTATGGGCCGTACGGACTGTACAGAGCCTCAGTGCCTGTACAGTACAGCTATACCTCTACTCCCCCTATGGGCCGTACGGTCTGTACAGAGCCTCACTGCCTGTACAGTACAGCTATACCTCTACTCCCCCTATGGGCCGTATGGCCTGTAAAGAGCCTCAGTGCCTATACAGTACAGCTATACCTCTACTCCCCTCAGTGCCTGTACAGTACAGCTATACCTCTACTCCCCCTATGGGCCGTACGGCCTGTACAGAGCCTCAGTGCCTATACAGTACAGCTATACCTCTACTCCCCCTATGGGCCGTATGTCCTGTACAGAGCCTCAGTGCCTGTACAGTACAGCTATACTTCTACTCACCCCTATGGGCCGTACGGCCTGTAAAGAGCCTCGGTGCCGGTACAGTAGAGCTATACCTCTACTCCACCTATGGGCCATATGGCCTGTACAGAGCCTCAGTGCCTGTACAGTACAGCTATACCTCTACTCCTCCTATGGGCCGTACGGCCTGTACAGAGCCTCGGTGCCGGTACAGTAGAGCTATACCTCTACTCCACCTATGGGCCATATGGCCTGTACAGAGCCTCAGTGCCTGTACAGTACAGCTATACCTCTACTCCCCCTATGGGCCGTACGGCCTGTACAGAGCCTTAGTGCCTGTACAGTACAGCTATACCTCTACTCCCCTATGGGCCGTACGGCCTTTACAGAACCTCTGTGCCTGTACAGTACAGCTATACCTCTACTCCCCTCAGTGCCTGTACAGTACAGCTATACCTCTACTCCCCTCAGTGCCTGTACAGTACAGCTATACCTCTACTCCC
>Ga0131853_10024206_pt1 | contig 10958 bp, 10 predicted proteins | sample TergutLab28metaG_FD_92764 | JGI IMG/M metagenome (GOLD analysis project Ga0131853, IMG submission 92764) | Labiotermes labralis P1 segment gut microbial communities from Petit-Saut dam, French Guiana - Lab288 P1 (version 2) (version 2) | ecosystem: Host-associated > Arthropoda: Insects >...
AACCTTAACCAATTGGGTGGGGGGGGGGGGAAAAAAAAGTTGCCCCCCCCGCCCGCGGGGCGGGGGAAAAAAAAATTCTCTTTTTCTTTTTTTGTGGGGGGGGGGGGGGGGGGGGGGGGGTACAACCTGTCTGGGCGCTTTGCAGAAAACCCTGTTGCTAGTTTTGAGTTTTTCGCAGTGGCGTAGCCGAGGACTGCCCTCGTCTCGGATACGACGCCAGGTCCAGTCCAAGAGCAACGGAACCCTCAGCTCCATATCTTGCCCTTGCTAGCAATCGAACCACGATGCCTACGACATCCAGCCAGTAGCCTACTCCCTATACTGACTGAACTATCCCGGCTCCATTATTTAACCACTGCTGCCACTATACACATTTTCAGTGTCTTCCAGACAATGCACTGCTCCACTCTCTACCGGCCGGGGGGTGGGGGGGGGGGGAGGCAGGACATTGCGTGTCGTCGCTTCCACCAGATAGGTCTGACAAGTCACCGGCTGTTTGTGCTGTGACTGAAGCTCATATCTACATGCTGATAGCATCTGCTGGATTTGCAGTGACGACCGCAATAATGTGGCCGTAGATTCAATTTCTAAGCCGCCGCCACAAAGACACAGTATCATATCGATAATGGAGGGCGCCGATGTTCTGACGTCAATACCGGCAAAGTGCGACCAGCCAGAAGCCTAATTCTTGTTTATCTGTGGTTCATGTAGTGGCGATTCGAACATTTACGTGCCACACAGCACTGACGAATATGAAAGTGAAAAGAAAAACCAGTATATTCGGAGGAAAATCTCTACCGGTGCCACTTTGTCCACCACAAATCCTACACGGACTGCCCTCCAACCCGGACCTAAGTCCACTGATCGCCTAAGCTACTCCAGCAATTCCAGCGTCCTGCAGCTCCATCGTTTAGGGCCCTTCCTGTTGCTCAGCTCGTTATGAACTTCCTCCTTCTGTTATGGAACCCTGATATTCGTAACCTCGTTCACAACGGTCCACCAGGGATCCTACACATTTACGGAGAACGCTCATTCCTTTCGGCCGTTTTATTTCTCCTTAATTTTAAAATTATATCTACGATCAAGTCTACCAAGTTGTCTCTTTCCTTCGGGGTTTTAAACTAAAATTCTGTGTGGATCCATAACGTCTCCAATTCATGCTATATGCACACCCATTTCATCCTCATGAATTTGATCTCCCTAATACTACATAGTGGAGCGTAAGTACAAATCATGAAACTGTTTATTACCCACCTTTCTTTATCGTCCTGTCATTTCCAGTTTATTCGTTTCAAATACAGACACTCAGACACTCCCCGACTGAAGAAATTTCTGACTTACACAGTTTTAAAACAAAAAAAAATTGAAATAACATTTTTGAAAAGCGCGCCGAATTTCTCCTTGCGCAAACGAAAACTCGGTGACACAAAGATAGAGGAAGAATACTCCTGGGCGATAACACAGACGGCGGAGCTGTCACGCTGCGACCGATCAGGTTCCAGTGTGTTAGGAGTTTTGGATGTCAGCCATATTCACCTGTATATTGACCACATATACACTCCATTCCGACGTGCGACGGAAATTCCTGAACCTCGCTGTCGGAGACCGTGTGCTTGGTTCTCAGCGCTGTCTTCTGCTACTGCTACAAGGGCGGTAGACCACATTCTGTTTAACCAGACCATATTAAAACTTGGACTTGGCAGGGCCATTACTATCCTTTAATTACTTGGCAACAGCAGCTTAATTACGCATCCCGCAACTGAATTTAGCAGCAACGAACCTACTTAAGAACGAATTTTATACAAAAACTTACAAACCTTACATCCTACCTCACAGAAAACATAATGCTTCTGTCTTTATCGTTGCACCGTGCATTTCGTAGAGTCATTCAATCAGCACACCAACTAATGCACATACATAAAATTTTTACATTAAAACATTTAAAATCGCTCCAACATGTTTCGATCCCAAGATCATCTTCAGGGAGCTACACTGTTCCTTGCTAAAGTCACATTTTTAAAAACACTCACTGATGTTTCCACAGCACCCAGTTTATATAAGACAATTAATCAGTGAGTGTTTTTAAAAATGTCACTTTAGCAAGGAACAGTGTAGCTCCCTGATGATGATCTCAGGATCGAAACATGTTGGGGTGATTTTAAGTGTTTTAATGGGAAATTTTATGTATGTGCATTAGTTGCTGTGCTGATTAAATAATGATTCTGTATTACAGATACCAACAGGTTAATGAGTTTTAGGAAAATAGTCACTGTTTACTGCGAGAATCAAAAACGCAATGGGTGGACAAAATGCAGGGTATTTTAATGTTACAGCAGTTTGTAGGTACATATATTGACCACTGTGCTCTAAAGGGCTGGACACTGTGTCGTGCATCAATCAGTTGGTCAGCAGGGGCGCTGGGCACTCTGAATACATGCGGCCAGCAAATGGGATTGAATTGGGATTGATGGCACTCACTTATTGGGGCAGTACTGCGATGAAAGCGGGGATTTACATACTACAAGCCCTCGGATCCTGCTAATGACGCCGGCCCGCACTCTGTACAGCAGCACCACCCGCCAGACGTAGGATAAGCCACAGGTCTATAACATTGCATGTCACTTGCTCAATACGTACTCCGGTACATGGATATTTGTGAGGGTCTATGTACACTCATTACTGCTCTTCATTCTTCTTCTTCTGAAAGTCTTTAATCAAAGTCACTTAAGGTGAGGCCGCAGAAAGACGCCCCGCGGACAAACCCCCTCCAAACCACCGGAGAACTGTTGAACCCCCTCCCCCAGCCAACTTTCTCATATTCCCCTCCGCCTTCACATGCAAGTTGAGTCATAATCACGTAACAACCATCAGTATCGAGATGTGTTTTGTGCTGGTTTATTCAGGACATAGAAAGTTAGAAATTATATAACATAACAGAAATAAAATGGGGGGTGCCTTCAGCGTCGTAGGCTTAAGCCCCACGATCCATGGGACTCCTTTCCTTGGTCTCAGTATAGACATACGACTTGAAAGACTGCGTTCATCCATCTATATGTTCTCTTTAAACGTTTATAGGAAAGTGGTAACTATATGTACCACCAGCTTTAAGTCCCGCAACCCGCCAAGTACCCTGCAGAATATCTACTGCTTTCAGATGGCTCGCAGAGAAAAAGCGAAATGTGCGAAAATGGATATCATACAGTCGTGACGCCGTGTATTCTGGTAGATAGCTACTAATGTTCCAGAGTAGAGAGCTGACTTCATCTTCGGCATTCTAGCTTGATGACGCAGGCAACAAGGTGCACCAAAATTTTGCCATCTGTCAAAATACACGGCGTCACACCCTACCAGATCTTAACAAGCTCAGATTTTAAGATTTTCATCTGTCTTTCGTACTATTCACGGTCATCGTCGTTAATAACTTCTGTATTTGATACTGAGTCGTTAAACAACACAGATCCAACTAGCTGTCCAGCGTTTGTAAATCAATCCTAAGTTCGACTTCATAAAATCTGGATTGTCAAATTTCAGTGCGAAGTGAAAAACACACTTATACACATATTTCGACTTACCTTCCATCAACCACGTGAAGTGATAGATTCCTGGTGCTCCACAACGTGTGAACCAGCAAACAGAAGTTTGAGCCTCGGTCGGTAGGCCACCAGTGCAGCTCATTAACTGTCATTTATCAGCATCACTAGCTCATTCTAGTGGACAGCGCGCGACTCATTCACATTCTAATTAGGCTTAATAATCAGCGGGACACGGTGCAGTTGGATCACTGGAGCACTTCCAGTAACGTAGTGTAAACAAAACAGAACAGAAGGCCAGAGTAAACCTGTAAACTGAATCTCTTCCGTATTAAAAACAAGAGGCCTTTAATTGATGTTCAGAACAGTTCATTCTCAGATTTTTCCACAAAAAAAAAAAAGTTAAACTTCATCGTTCCACTCCCCACTACTTCCTTTCTTTGTATTTACGGACCGGGAATCTCGGTGTATGCACCGGTTACATAATCTTCTTTCCACCATTTTTTTTATGTGCCTGTTATACTCAGTATCTGGTCCACACACATTTTACCTAAAGCCAATTAATATTCCTTTCGTGTCTGCATGTGCTGTTGTCAAGCAATTTGCATATACAGACTTCCTGTTCTTAATGCGTGCAACGTTCTCAACACAATTTATATCTTAACTGCAAATTTCAAATTTCTACCAAGCCAATGTACAGAATACAAGTTGCACGTGTAAAATTATCAAATCTCCTTTCAAGTTCCAAATTTTTAAACACTAACCAAATGTTAATCTGTTTCCTTCTATGCATTTCTATGCATTACACTTGTGGTGCAACATACACAATTAGACACTACATACCGGTAGGACTCCTCTGAATTGGTGATCAGGTCACAGTAGAGGCCACCACCTACACTACACACAACACTCTCAAGAGAGAAATCCCTGCCCCCGGCGGGATCCGAACCCGCAATCTCAGCAAGCGAGCTACCCCCGACCTAAGCCTTAGACCGAGCGGCCAACGAGATCGGCAATCTTGAATATATAAAGAAAATATATAAACGTACAATAGTGTTCAATACCCTACAAAGAGAACAAAGTGAGAAAACAACAGCTGGCCATTCTATGAGGAAGTTGCGAGAACACACAAATTCTTTACATTCTCATTCACAAATATTTATGTGTACAATTTATTATTTTACGTTACGCTAATTGTTCTGTGAACTCTTACCTTGTAAAATGCTGGCTCTATCACCAACAGAACAGAGTGGCACAAACAATTAAACACAGAATTTAATTGAGAAGGTCTGTGTGTGTGTGTGTGCGTGTGCGTGTGTGCATGGATTAGAGTGTCTTTAATTAAGGGTTTGTGCCGGCAATTTGGGGTGGACGGGCAGGAAAACCAGTGGTTTCGGTTGAACCTGTGCACAAAACATCAAACGACTGGGGTAATAGGAATTTACTGCAGGTGTTAATCAGGTCAATTTGGTTACAGGATGACAATAAATTGTGAGGGGAGCAAGCTAGTACTTTTAATCTCACGCGCTGAACATGTCAATCAACGGGGTGATGAATACAATCTCGGAGGAGATAATTAAACGGAAATCGAACCCGGTCCTGTTGTCACTATATTCATAAACCCGAGGGGGATATCAAGGCAACACGGGGTTCATTAAAACGTGGGACTGTGAAAGTCCTGGTTTCGCACCCAGAGTTCTGCCAGCTACTGCAGTCATTGATGGAATCAGTTTTATACGCAGCTCTACCGTCAAGCAAAAATTTCTTTACAGAAAAGTCCGACTTGACGTGTGGAGCGGCCGACTCTTCCGCCTGAATGCGCGCGCACATAACGACTCAGTGCGCACGCACTATGGCCATCTGGTCCAACACACCGTACGTTATGGGCTAGGTCAAAGGTGTGGGATGGGCATAATGCCCCTAGCAATGAAAGTGCCCTTTCACCAGACTACACGGTGTCATACCGCAACAGATCACGTTCTAACAGAGTTCCTGCTACTGTTACACGCTGTGCTGATAACATACGACCCTGAGGAAGTTGCAAGTTACTATCTTCCTCGCTTGCTGTCATCCTCTGTTTTGTTTATCTCACATTATTCATTCCTTTCGTCACGTCACAATCATTTTCTAAAATTATTTTTATCACCCTGTAGTTCCGTCTATTTATTGTCTTCTTCTTTCCCCTTTCATTTGTCTATTAAAACATCGCTATTTCTTCTTTTCTTACGTTCATTCTCCTTTCTTTTCTCCACCGCCTCTTCTTACTTTCTTTATTTTTTCTGTCTCAAACTCTTCCACTGTTAAAAATTTTCCTCCCCTCTCTTACCTTTTCCTTGCTACGTCCTTCACTCTTAATCTCTTTTAATCTGCTACATTATTTCTTCCCCACTTTCCACCCTTTTCTTGCATTCCCTCTTCCTTCCTCCCTCTGAACACCTCCCTTTTGTCTCCTTCCCGTTGTACTTCCAGTTGCCCAACTGCGAACACCCTGTGAAACCCACGACAATTACACTCCTGTTGTTACGTCATCAGCACTGCCTGCAGTAAAGATTATCATTAAGAACTCCTGACGACAAATAAAATCCAGTACAACTTAACCATAACTGCCGTGTGGTCTGGTTTATACATGAAGACGGGGTTTATACTTAGCTGCAGGCCTTTACGTCATGGGTGGTGGCATATTGACGAAAGTAGATTTTACAGAACCCAGAAGTGCAACAGCGGGGCAAGTGCGGCCTCTGGTTTGTACAGTCCGACACTTCGAGCTTCACAATGTGCTGATCGGCTTCAGTATTTACTTCAGTTTTACTTCCACCTACGCCTAAACCTTCCAAGGTCATGAATTTGCTAAAGAACATTAAAGTATCCGGCTCGATTCCCAATTAACACCTACAAATTTGGTTCCAATATTTAGCTCACCTTCCTTCCTGTAAAGCAAAATAGAACACAGAACAGTGAAACACAGATATCGCTGTACAGTCTGTCAATAGAACTTCCCTATTACCGAGTACACCGGCTCAAACTGCGGTTAACAAAGAGCGGATATCTAGTCGAGATTGGATTATAGGCTAATGACATCGTCAGGCTAATTGGACTATAGACTAATGACATCGTCAGGCTAATTGGACTACAGGCTAATGACGTCGTCAGGCTAATTGGACTATAGGCTAATGACGTCGTCAGGCTGATTGGACTATAGGCTAATGACGTCGTCAGGCTAATTGGACTATAGGCTAATGACGTCGTCAGGCTAATTGGACTATAGGCTAATGACATTGGCAGGCCAATTGGACTATAGGCTAATGACATCGTCAGGCTAAATGTTCCCTATTTCAAAGTTTTAAACATTTGACTGATATTCACGAAATTCTGTACCAATCGTGTACCATCGTATCCCACTCCACCGTCACAATTTTCAGTGTCCTGCAGTAGACAGTAACAAAATAACGGACAGGTATGTTTTTGAAGTGCGAAGGAGTTTGGTATGCAGGGTGGAATTTCATTCCACCTTGCATACCAAACAGTCATCAACACGGAATAACAAGTACCAAGTGTCGCAAAAACACAGTTTTTCCTCCTGATGATGGGCCCACAGTCGCCCGAAACATGTGGAGGTTGATAAATATACTAAGAATAAATTGTGTACCAAGTTGGTTTTATTTACAAAAAAAAAAAAACTATACACAGTGCGAAATTTCCCTCGAGGTTACCAATATTAGGATAACATAAAGTCGTACATTCCGAACGGTGTACAACGTACAGCACATACAGTTGCTGTGTTCTTGCGCTTACATGATTCAATTTCATAGCAATATTTGGTGATGACAAGTCGAAATAAATTCGTATATGTCTCGCTGTAGGGAGGCAAGATTTATATTTTCTGCCAGCAACGCCGCGCCTTACGTTGAGCCCCAGCATTAATTAGTACCCACGGGTTATCTCTGACGATTACGTAGCGTCATATCTGCAAAGTGCAGCAGAATGTCGGCTGCCTAGTGCTGATCAATTCTGCTGTGACAGGTTTCGGTTTGTAATGACAGAACTCCAAGGCCAGTAACGCAGATTCTACCGCAACCAGCACCCTCGAAAAACAAGTGTTAACCAACAGGGTGAGCTGAGCTGACTTGCTCCAAACAACATTCTGTAATTATTGCTTACTTAATGACTCTCTCAGTATCGTTTACTACAAGCTTGTTTACGCCTACAGTACTGGCACACGATGGTGATGGTGGTGGTAGTTTTGGTTGTGGTGGTGGTGGTGGTTGTGGTGGTGGTTGTGGTGGTGCTGATACATGCACAGATTGTGAAGTATTGGTGCTGTGATGGCTGGCAATGGAGACCTTACCCAAAGCCAATTTTTCCACCAAAATCTCACGCAAACGTCCTAGGACTTACCCACGTCCTTCGAGCTGGGTGACAGCACCTGAACGTCTGAGGACGCCGGCGGGCCCAAACGTAACAAGTCATGATGCTGCGACGGAACGAGGCGCGGAGGGAAGTACTACGTACTGGATACGGCCGGTGTCAGCTATAAAGAATGTTCCTCCTAAGGTTTACGTAACCTCAGGGTGGTATTTTATGACGCATTTCGGGTAAAAAAAAAATAGTATGACAACATATGCCCGAGTATCAACCGCTACGTCGATACAAGCATTCTAATGCACTCACATAGCTGCAACCGAAGGAAGAAAACACACGTGTTTTATCACATTTTACACATACAAATAAACTTATGTTCCGGGTAAGACCACAAAATAAAGACATCCATTAAGTCTTAACCTACTGTACAATATACCAGACAACAAGGGCAGTTGCTACCCTGCTGTATGCACATCAAAAGGAAATTACGTGTCAGATATTACCACAACATGGAGACATCAAATTTTAGGCGCGTATCGTAAAATTACGAAAAGAAACTATTAGCTTCGTCGTGTCTGTCTGTCCGTTTGTCCGTCCTCATCGAACAACTCGGTTCCCACTCGAAGGATTTCAATTATATTTGATGTTTAAGTATTTTTCAAAAAATCTGCCCAGCAAAAATTTAAATTTCGTTAAAATCCAACAAGAATAACGGGCACTTTACATGAAGGACTGATATACATTTTTGATGATGTCTCGCTCAGTTCTTCTTAGAATGAGAAACAGTTCAGACAAATTTGTAGAGAAAATCGAAACACACATTGTAAGTTCAGTCAATTTTTGTGTGAAAATCGTTACTTTCTTTGATATTATCTAAGCAAAATTTGTTTTTCCTCTTTTTTGTAACAAAACTACTTAAACTAACGGACGCACAACCTTCTTCCCACGTGTACAGGATGAAAAAAACACGTGTATTTTATAAGACTTACGCAGAGTAGGTTTTAATTCCGTACCGACGTTTCGGGACAATCCATCTGTCCCATCTTCAAAGGTCGAGATGTCCTTGGACGGAAGCCTTAAATTGCGGGTGTGTACTTTGTCTTGTTACCTCAGGCCATGTACATACAATACAATGCTCATAACGACGTAATGGCTGATAATATGGCAAACGGCGGTATAGTATGTTTACTCAATATGACTCGTAAAATAATGTTCTGAAATTCGTACACTTTATGCGGAACATTCTGTATTACAAAATGGCGGGTGTGCGTGTGCTTACCTGCTTACCGGAAATGAGCAGATGCACGTCCAATACAAGATGGCAGCCCTCCGATAGATGGTATTAACCGTTAGTTTGCTGTATAAATGAAGAAGGTCCAATGAAATGGGCCTTTGGAATACCAAGTGGTGATAGTAGTAACTGACATTAATCGATAATAATCGACAGCTATCAACGGTAACAGCTCGGTCGTGAAGCAGTGCGTTGCGACATTAATCGAAAATAATCGATAGCTATCGAAGGTAACAGCTCGGCCGTGAGGCAGTGCGTAGCGACACTAATCGACAATAATCGATAGTTATCGACGGTAACAGCTCGGCCGTGAGGTAGCGATTAGCGGTAATATTCTACAGCAAAGACTTCCATTTTTAAATCGCTGTATATTGCTCGCACACTGTAATTGTAAGCCAAATGTGATCCGATGCTAACTCGGGCGAAGCACCGGCACGTGGCTATTCGAGAATAAAATCCCAATTATGGTAGGTCGCTGTAACATCGGAAACAGATTCACACTATATTCGCCCCCCCATCTAAGTGCAGTAGCAAATCCACGCTGGTTCGGGCCGATATGAAACCGCGGAAGAATATACACGCTGGTTTTTACCAAGTCCAACCACAAAATTCAATCCTCCCCGGGTTCGAACGACGCCTAGCCACACAGCATACACACCCAGCGTATTTTTCCACGTTTCCCGTCGATATCAATGCGCCTTCATTCGTCGTATAACCAGCAAATACATGCTCGAAAGCATCAGAGCGCAAAGAGAGAAGCCTGTGTTCTGTCTAAGACATGTATATCACTTCTGTATTGAAATATGGAAATGAAAGGTAGATGGTGTACATATAAAATACATATATAAAAGCCAAAAAAAAAAAAAGACGCACAAAATAGAAAAAGCATTTGCTATAACTTTTTTAAAAAAAAGCATAATGTAGGTATCGCTGTCATAAACAGCGACTACTATATCACGAGGGGACGGTATGTAGAGATTGCGTGCAGTTCCCGTCAGTGCGCATATAAAACAGCTACTGTCAATAGGCAGTTGGCTTTTATTGTAACCGACAGCGAGGCGGGTGGAGATGGACTCTATTCTCTGTATAGAGTGGAACACAAGTCTGGCGCACGAACAACTGACAAGACAGAGGAACAGACGGAAACACCAGTTTATCAAACTCTATAAACTTCAAAACGGAACTACTGGTGAGTTAATTTCAGTCAGAAAACACAATTATAATTGTATGCTAGATTATGGTATTTATTAGCAAAAGTAAATAACTACATGTTTCGACCTAAGGCGGCCATCTTTAGGTCATCACAATTACAATTTTGCTCAAAGAGTGTCATATATTTACTTTAGCTAATAAATACCATCATCTAGCACACAATTATAGTTGTGTTTTCTGACTGAAATTAACTCACCATTAGTCTTTCAACACACAACGGGGGTGACACACCTTAGGATTCAAAACAGAATTTAAAGCCTCCAGTTCTTCTGGATGATTATTACTAAGTTATGTAATGAAAATTTTCCAGATACGGAGGGTAAAAGATGTATAAAAATAGACTGTTTTCTAGGTTACTTAATCCTAGAATACCCATCTTCAGAACCTAGCGGCAGGTCACACACTGAAGTTGTCAAAGCTGTTTATTCTTTCGTCGGTGAATACCACATAAACACTCAATAAAAAAAAATCCCAATGAACAGGGTGCAACCTTCCTTTCCAATAAGTCTCAAAAGCAGGTTGTGTGAAATACAAACAGATGTCGCATACTGTCAAACAGAAATCTA
>Ga0131853_10024210_pt1 | contig 10957 bp, 7 predicted proteins | sample TergutLab28metaG_FD_92764 | JGI IMG/M metagenome (GOLD analysis project Ga0131853, IMG submission 92764) | Labiotermes labralis P1 segment gut microbial communities from Petit-Saut dam, French Guiana - Lab288 P1 (version 2) (version 2) | ecosystem: Host-associated > Arthropoda: Insects >...
CACCGCCCGACGATGCAGGTGGTGGTGCGTACCTCACCGACAAATACGGCTATACCTGGTTTTTATGCGTATAAGGCTGCCTCACCAAGGGAAATTTCCATTGGTGAGACAGCCCTTTTTGCTCTATATCGTTATCACTTTTTCCGTACAACCAGCCGGTACATCCACCACCAAACCATCTTTGTCACGGAACATTAGCGAAAAACCATTGTGATCGCCTTTTACATTAACGACAAAAGTATCACCTGTTTTTTCTAACTCAACAGCAAAAACTTCTTTGCCGTTTTGGTCATATACCGTTGCATTGGCTTTAGTCACTTCAAATACATGAAGCACAGGCTTATCTGCATAATCGTACGTTACGGCATCTTCTCTCCCTGTAGCAATTATGCTGTTGGGTTTTACCCACAGTCCAAGGCTAAAGTAATCATGTTTTTCGTCCACAAACTGCCCGCCCGCAACTTTTGTATTGGAATACCAATTTGTCCATAGCCCTTCTGTTTTAGGCAAGTAAGTTTTAGTAACGCCTTCTTCGTTAAACACAGGAACTACAAGCAAGCTGTCACCAAACATGTACTGTTTATCCAAGTATGGGCAAACAGGGTCGTTTTGGTACTGCAATATCATTGGACGCATGGTTGGTATGCCGGTTTTATGTGCCGTTACAGCAGCCGCAAAAATATACGGCATTAGCTTATTCTTTTGCTTTGCAAAAAAGCTTAATACTTCCGACGCTTCATCATCGAAAAGCCAAGGCACACGATAGGACATGTTTCCATGCAAACGTGAATGCGAAGACAGCAGCCCAAACGCAACCCAACGCTTGTAAACATCCGGTGTAGCAGTATTTTCAAAGCCGCCTATATCATGGCTCCAAAAGCCGAATCCGCACAGCGACAGCGATAACCCGCCACGCAAGCTTTCCGCCATGGAAATATAGTTAGAATCGCAGTCGCCGCCCCAGTGTACCGGGAATTGCTGCCCGCCTGCGGTTGCACTACGTGCAAAAAGCACGGCTTCGTTTTCGCCCTGCACTTCTTGCACGACTTCAAACACAGCTTTGTTAAACAGGTAGGTGTAGAAGTTATGCATTTTATGCGGGTCAGAACCGTCAAAGTACACGCACTCGGTTGGAATCCTTTCGCCAAAGTCGGTTTTAAAGCAGTCTACGCCCATTGCCATCAAGCGGCGTAAATGCCCCTGATACCACTCCACTGCGGCAGGATTAGTGAAGTCTACAATTGCCAAGCCGGGCTGCCACATATCCCATTGCCATACGCCGCCGTCAGCAGTTTTTATCAAGTAGCCCTTCTCTGCACCTTCGTCAAACAGTGGCGAACGCTGCCCGATATACGGGTTTATCCACACGCAAATCTTCAAGCCTTTTTCCTTCAAGCGTTTTAGCATACCTTCCGGGTCGGGGAACATATCTGTATCCCATTCAAAGTTACACCACTGGTATTCCTTCATCCAAAAACAGTCGTAATGGAATACGCTCATAGGAATGTCACGTTCTATCATGCCGTCTATAAAGGATGTGACGGTTTCTTCGTTATAATTGGTAGTAAACGATGTGGATAGCCATAACCCAAAGCTCCACGCAGGCGGCAGCGCAGGGCGACCCATCAGTTGCGTGTAACGAGACAACACTTCGCCCAAGTTATCCCCGCCTACAATCATGTAGCGCAAGTCTTCGCCCGGCACAGAAAATTGTACTTTAGACACGACCTCGGAGCAGACTTCAAAGCTCACTTTTTCCGGGTGGTTTACAAACACACCGTAACCACGGTTGGATAGGTAGAATGGTACGGTTTTATATGCTTGTTCGGAAGCCGTGCCGCCATCCTCGTTCCAAATGTCTATAACCTGCCCGTTTTTAACAAAAGTGGTGAAGTACTCGCCAAAACCGTAGAAATTTTCATCTACGGATGCCTGCAAACGCTCCCGGCAGTAAGATTGGTCGGGCGTTGTTAGATAAGACAATTGCTTTGGCACAGACGCTGTAAGGAATTTGCCGTCATAGTGGTACTCAATTTCGAACGGGTCTTTTTTTATAATTGCAACCAGTTTTCCGGTTGTGATGGTAACTTTGTCGCTGTCGTTCTGTACGGTTATAGGGCAGCGTCCATCATTAATTGGGTACGCCGGTCCGTGTTTTGCCGCACCTTTATAGTGGCACATTTCCAAATGTAAAATGCCTTCCACAGGGGATGAAAACCTAAGCGTAAGTAAAGGTCCTCCCAAAGTCATACCACGGTTTAAAATTTTCCAAGAATGTACATACAAGGTACAGTCGGTCTCTGTTACCTGCACATCCCGTACCTCGGTACAGGGGTATGACGTAACGCCCGGTCTCATCATCCAATATCCATTACTAAATTTCATCGTACAATACCTCTCGCTTCGTCTTCGGCTGCCCTGCGGCGCAAGCCTTGTTCAGCGTTCCATTCACGCAATTCTTCCCAACCAAAGTCATATGCCTCTTGAATCATGAGTGCAACAATTCGGTCGAATTCCGCATCATTTGGCGCATATATCGCTTCCCAAGAACGGTTGCGTACGGTCATGGTTACTTGATCCCACATAAACTGCATTCTTGCGTCCAATGTATCAAACGCAAATGCAGAACCTATGGAAACGGAATATTTCCCACGGTCAATCAAATAATCATCTGCACGCACAGCATTAAAATGGTCACGCCAAGATTGCTCAATTGGGTGTATAGTTTGGTTTTCCAATGTATTGCGCCATGTGTTATGGTTAAAAGTTTCTCCTACAATAGACTCAAGATTTAAAGCATCATGGTTCCATGTTGTATTATTGTGCTGGAATGCACCATCGCCAAACTCGCCTGTCCAGTCGCCAAACGTGATGATAGTACTATTATCCTGTTGCGCAGCGGTGCCCAATTCTGTAAGGAAGAGGTAGCCGTTTTCATCATAATCCCACATTAGACCTTGGGGACCATAATGGTAAGTTAATACACCTTCCGGAGTGGCAAGCCAGTTGATAATTTCCATAGCAAGTTCCGGGTGCGCAGAGTTTGAACCAATTGCCCACATGCGGTTATTGCCAAATACATTTAAACCATACACAATATTACGTTGGTCTGCTGCTGCAACAGGCATCATTGCACGCCCGGCAGCCAAGTTTTCTTCTGTGTTAAATGGGCTTGCCATCCAACTGAAAATATTCCAAAACGCTTGACCACGGGTATATTTTTCTATCATGTCGTTAAATGTTTGTGTCATGGAATCCGGGTCTACAAGCCCTCTTTGGAATAATTGATTGTAAAAACGAAGCGCGCGCAAGTACATTCCACCCTCTTCTATAGGGGTAAAAATAGGCTGATAGGTTTGTGTGATGGTGCAATACAAGCCAAGCCCAAACTCATCAAAACCATATAGCGCAGGTGTAGATTTAACCATCATAACCATGTCACCATCCCAGTCGGGGAAGAAAGAAACGCCGAAAGTCCTTAGCCCGTCGGGGGTGTAAGGCTCAAGTTCTTGCATCGCTGCCAACACATCGATAAAATCTTCCAATGTGTTAATTGGCGGTTTGCCAAGTGCTACATACAAATCCCAACGCAGGTACGGATAATAAAAGAAATCCTCGTGGTCTTCCGCATCGGTTGCTACGTCATGCCCAAAGCCAAAAAGTCTGCCATTGTGTAAATTGCGGTTTGCGCCAAGCGCAAGCTGCATATGTTCGTAAATGAACGGTCCGTAATTTCTTAACAAATCATCTTCATCCCAGTCAAACAGGAAACCGAAGTTTGCAGCATCCATATACTGCCGCCCGTTAGAACCAAACAGAATGATGTCGCCAAGGAAGCCATCCTGCATACGTGTTTGGAAAGTACCGTCTACTTCGTTAATTATCAAAAATTCTACACCAAATTCCTGGCGCAGTACTTCGGCAGCCCAACCGGTAGCCATAGAACCCGAGAAATTAGCAAGCTGTGTATAAACAACCAAGGTGATTATTTCTCTTTCTCTGTTACTGCCGCAGCTCGTAAATGAAAAAGCAGATACAGCCAAAGCAAGTACAAGTACTAATGCAATTAATCTTTTTTGCATAAAAATCGCTCCTTTACGTAATTATCCTTTTACTGCGCCCAGCATTAGCCCTTTTTGGAAATACTTTTGCGCAAGTGGGTATACAAACAAGATAGGTAGTGTAATAGCCATAGCCACCGTTAACGAAATTACACGGTTGTTTAACGCTTGGGCTATCTGCTGGTCGGTTAGTCTACCGCCTTGCATTAGAATGCCTAGGTTAGACGTAGTGTTAAGGTAGATGTACAGCCTATGCATTAAGGTGTATAACCTCGGCTCACTCCCCATTAATATGATGGAATCCATAAACGAATTCCAGTGTCCTACCGCACCAAACACGGCAATGGTTGCCAGTATCGGCTTGCTAAGCGGTAGTATCAGCTTGCGGAAAACTACCATATATCCTGCACCGTCCATAAATGCACTTTCTTCCATTTCGGCAGGCAAGCTTTCGATATATGTTTTAACCAAAATAATATTAAACGGCGCAACGATTGTTGGGATGATATACCCCCAAAAATTGTTTGTTAGCCCTAACATAGAGATATTCATAAACCAAGGGATAAGCCCTGCGTTAAAGAACATTGTCGCAATTATAAAACGGTAAACAATCTTGCGCCCCAGCATATTAGGTTTGGTTACAAGATAACCCACAAAGCCCGAAGCCAGCACCATCACAGTTGTACCCAGCACCGTACGTGAAACTGTTATAAAGGCGGCTTGCCCCAGCTCCCCTACGTTTAACAGGGCAGTATAGTTGCTAAAATGTATGCCCCTTGGGATAAGGTTAATTCTACCTGCCATAACTAAGCTGTTATCGCTTATCGTGTTTATGAACAAATAATAAAAGGGGAAAATACAAAGAATCGTAAACACTGTAAAAAATATTGCATTAACCGCCATAAAAATGCGGTCGCCTACAGATGATTTATAAATTGGCATAATTCTCCTCCTCCCCTATACAATACTTTGTCCACGTAATAGTTTGGACAGCCAGTTTGCAGAGAACAGCAGCACCAAACTTACAATAGATTGTGTCATACCAATAAGCGTTGCCAGCGGAATATGGCTACCTTGTGCTAAACCTACATGGAATACGAATAAATTGATTGTCTCAATAGTCTCCCAGTTGGAAGCATTGTAGAATACCAAATGCTGTTCGATCCCGCTGTTGAGGATATTGGCGATACCTAGCAGCAATAGCACAAAGAATGTTGGCATTAGCCCGGGTACAGTTATATGCCACATACGTTTAAATCGTCCTGCACCGTCTACAGTCGCAGCTTCGTAAAGTTGTTGGTCTATAGAGGCTATGCTTGCAATATAGATAATTGCACCCCAGCCAAGCCCTCTCCACGTACCCCAAGCCCACATTTGCCACCACATGTTATTGCTGTTCATTAAATGGTTTGTAGCATTGTCTATAAGTCCAAAGTTACCTAAAATCCAGTTAAAGAACCCATCTGTAGAAAATATTGCAAACGCAACGCTATAAACTAATACCCAGCTTATAAAGTTTGGAATGGTGGTTAGCGATTGCACAATACGTTTGTACTTTACACTTCTAAATTCCGATAGAAAAATTGCAAAAACCATAGGTAACCACGAGAACGCTAATCCAAGAAAACTCATACCTAAGGTATTGCGTACTACACGCACAATAGACGCACGTGTAGCAGGGTTTTCGAACAGCATATTAAACCACTGTAACCCAACCCAATCGTCCATAGTAAGCGGTGAGCCTACACGGAAATCGAAAAACGAATACCGCCAGCCCCACAATGGCAAATATGCAAACAATGCAATAAGAACCAAAAACGGAAGAATCATCAAAAAAAGCCGATATTTTGCGTCAAGGTCATATTTGTCATCTGCTGCAGGTTTGGGCGTGGTCATGCGCACAAAAATAGCGGATACAAACGACACTAAAAATAAAACCGCAAATGCTATCAGCCCTATAGGGAATACATATTCGGCACGGCTTGGGTCGGGCGAATTAGACAGCATAATATAGGCTAAGAATAAAACGCCAAGCCCTGCCATACCCAAAATACTTGCGCCAATTGTTAGCTTGCTGCACAAGTGACGCATTTTAAAATTACCAAGGCTCACACAAAAAGCAGCACCTAGCATGGCAACGGCAATCCCAACTATAATTGCGCCAACAAAAGCCACTGTAAGCGGGGGCTGGTTAACCCAGCCCCTGTTTAATGCTCTTTCAAAATTGGCAGCAATAGAACTATACGACACAACATTGGTAAACAACGATGCATTTACGTTTACAAGTGCAGATATCCGCACAGGGTTAATACCCGGGATAAATGCCGCCAAACAAGCAAGTGCGACACAAATCCTAAGAATAACTACAGACTTGCGCATGATATCACTCGCTTCCAGGGATAAATTCGAAAGTTATTTCTAAAGTTTCTATATGTGTAAAGATATGAGGTTCGAACGGTGTGGGTGTAGCATTGCTTAAATCGCCGCCCAATACTCTGGCTTCTGTAGGAATATCGTAAACCCAGCCGTTAAAAAGGTTAACTCTTGTAGTTCTTTCGTTGTCAGATGTAGTAAATGGCGTACCGTAAATTTCAACCGGTTCTCCGTTTATCAACACTTCAACAATTTCTACGTAGTATCCGGGGAACAAAATTTCGCCGTTGATGATACCCAATGCAGAAAACGCAATACCATCGGCAAAGCCATCCGCAGTGTTTGTAAAATCCAGCCCTATTGTGTAAATTCCGGCACCGATAACTTCTACGTCGTGTGCGACAAGCCCTGTAGTAATATTTTCCGGGCGGTACATATCACCCACACTGTACTGTACAAGCCAGTCGCCACTGGAGAACATTATCCATGCAAAGGCTTGGCTGGCTTCGATAACTACTTGCGGGCGTTCTGCCGCACGGCGCAGTGTCCATTCCATGTTATCCCTTGCACGGGCTTGAATAGTTTCTATGTTTAAACCTTCTGCATCACGGGCATCTCTGCTTCTGTTTTGGAACAGCCTTGCAATTTCCGGCGCACTTATTACATAGTTAGTTCTGTCGTATAAAAAGCCTGTGTCCCATAGAATAGGCGCAAAGCCGTGCAAATCCATATTATCCAAAAAGTTGGTAAAGAATTTTAACCTATCGTCGCCATCATTATCTAAAACGCCCCACTCACCCATTACAACACCTATACCTTGGTCAGTAAAGCGGGTAAGTCTGCCCAATAGATAATTCATTTCTTCAACTTCGGCTGTTACACCCCAGTGCTCCACGCCTGCTGTATCTCCACAGAAGTTCCAAGGTGTGTAGTAGTGAACAGACAACAGCATTCTGTTGGGGATATGGTCTACAGGCAGCACAAAACGCTCGTCTGTAGTCATCATAACGTCGGTGTTAAAGCCTTTAAGCAGCAGGAAGCGAGTGCTGTTGTATCCGCCCTGCACACGAATCAAGTCTATAAAACGCTGCGACAAATATGTTAGTAGCTCGTAACATTCGTCTTGCGTTAATGTACCGCCCGTTGGGCTAAAAGCAGTTCTGTCGTTAAAACGGCTGCCCCATTCTTCGTTGGAAGGCTCGAAAATAAGGCGGTAGTCATAGTCTTGAAAATGTTCGCCGATTTGCGTCCACATGGCTAGGAACATTTCCAATGCAAAATCACGCCGCTCTTGCTCGGGGTGACCGAACATGCTCCACCAACCGTGATCCCAGTGGGCGTTAACGATTACAATCATATCCTCGTTAAGTGCGTAGTTTACAATTTCTTCTACACGGTTTAGATAAGCTAAATCTATGTTCAAATCGCCATTTTCAAAGTCCATTGCGTTTGTCCATGCAACAGGGATGCGTAGGGTGGTTAAACCTGCATTTCTCATGCCGGAGATTATTTCTTGGGTGGTTATCGGTTGCCCCCACATGGTTTCGTACACGCTTGGGTCACGGTTTGGTATGCGATTGTTGCTGTCGCAAGCCTCCATTGTATTACCCAAGTTAATGCCCAAACCCATATGGCGCACCATTTCTAACGATGTTGCATTTGCAATGCGTTGCAACGTAGGGGATTGCGCTACAGTTGGTTCTGCAACCTGTGGTAACGTTTCATCATACACAGGTTCAATATCAATAGCTTGCGGCTCTTCTATATTAGAAGAACCACAAGCTACCAATACAGGCAACAATATTAGAAAAAGAATTAAACTTATTTTTCGCATAAGTTGCCTCACTATGATTTTTTATTTTTTAGTACAAAGAATGCAACTGCGCCAATAACTACAACCGCACCAACAACGATAAGCACGATAACCCAAACAGGCATTCCGCCATCGTCGTTTGCAGCAGGAGTTGGAGGTGCTACATCGTCACGAGCATCTACAGGTGTTGGCACAAATATTTCCGGCTCAGCATCTGCATCATCTATTTCTTCGCCGAAAGCAAAGCCGCTTATTGTGAATTCGATATAAATTTCGCCGCCCGGGTCAGGCGTTGCATTATTGAACACTTCAAAGTTATCGTGTTGGTTAAGCACGTGAATTTCTACAAATTCGCCGCCTGCAGGGATAACGAACTCTGCATCATTTTCCCATACTCTGCCGGTAACAACTCTTACGTTGCTGATTTCAACATCGCCTGTGTTAGGTATGTTTGTAGAAATAAACAACATGCGCATGAATTCACTTTCGCCTAAGTCGAAGTCGGTTAGGCTAACACGGTATCTGCCGTTGCCTACGATATCAACGTCGGTGAACACACCCGGGCGAACCAAAGCAACACCGTCGTCCCAACCGGTTAATCCGTTAAAGTTGTTGCCAATGTCGTGAGAATCCCAGCCCGAACCGTACAAGCCGTAGCTGCTTTCTGTCCAAGCGTTACGGAATGTCCAGTTTTCTGTTTGTATACCCATAAATGCTTGGAATGTTCCGTATGGGTCAAAGTTGGCAAGCTCTACAGGTGCAGGAACAAATGCAGCACCACCGGTTGCACGGATAATAAAAGTAACATCCAATGTTGTAAATTCCGGCAATTCGGTCAAGTCAATTGGTTGAACAGGAATGTCTCCATTCCAAGTGTTGCTTAGGGTAAGCCTTACGCCTTGAGGGTCGCCAAAGCCTTCTTGGTTAACAAACTGCGCAACAAGCGGGAATTCTACGCCATCAAGCATAAGAGAAATAATTTCGCCATCTACTTCTTCTGTGAATGGGAAATCTGTTTCGATGGCTGCAAACGGACCGTTAAATGCAACAGGAGCCGGGAAAACAAGCGAAATAGTAGCTTCTTGCCCGCCAACAAAGGTTATTTCGCCGCCAAAGTCGGCAAGTGCAGGCCAACTGCCTACTTCTTCGTTAACACTTTCATCTAAGTAAGCACCAAATCTTGCGGTGTATTCGCCCGGAGGGGATATGATGAATGATATTTCCAACGTGGTGAACTCAGGCAAAGTAGTCAAATCCATCGGTTGAACTTCGATATCACCATTCCAAGTATTGCTTAGGGTAAGTCTTGTATTGCCATCAATGCCTTCGTCATTGATAAACTGCGCTTGTAGTGGAAATTCTACGCCGTCAAGCAAAAGCGATGTAATTTGTGCAGAACCCACTTGGTCTACCGGGAAGCTGGTGTTGATTGCTGCAAATGGACCGTTAAATGCAACAGGATCAGGGAAAACAAGCGTCATTGTAGCTTCTTGCCCGCTAACAAATGATATTTCGCCGCCAAATTCAGCAAGGTCTGGCCAGCTACCTACTTCTTCATTTACGCTGCCATCTAAATAAGCAGCAAATATTGCAGTGTACGCTTCTGCCGCTTGCACCTGTAAAGCAGGCATAACTGCAAAAGTTAGCACCATAGTTAGAAATAGTGCTATAAAGCTTTTTGAATGTTTTTTCATTTAATTTTCCTCCAATTATTTCATTCTCGTTACAGATTTTCGCAGGTCACTATTATTTTGTCAATACATAATTGTGATATTTACACAAATACATCACATGTAAAAACATAATTGACTACATTTTATACAAAAAACCCTATCTTGATCAACAAGACAGGGTTTTGTTTAAATACTATTTTTTCTTGTCCGGCGGTGAAAAAATGTCGATTGGGAAGTCTAGGTCGGAAAAGTATTCACAAGGATTGATATCGCCTTGGTCTTGACATTCATCAGGAATGAAGAAACCTTTAGACTGTACATTCAAGTGTACCAAACGGAACAGCTTCAAGATGCTGAACAAGCCGATTGTAACATGAACACTTCTGTTACCGTGGTGGTGATGAATTTTTGCATCTAGTCCTACAGCTTTAGCTTCTACCCACATAAATGGCGCAGCAGCAATTGTGTCACCCATGCCTTTGTACAAATCTGTACCGATAACTAAGTCTGCACCTATAGAACCAAACAGCGTAGTTTTCATGTTAAATACGCTCATGCCTTCTACTTCATCTACAATGTTGCCGCTTGCATCACGGAAGGTCAAGCAGTATCCAAATACATATTTTACGGTAGTATCCCAAAAACCTGCCCTAAATGGGCTTGGTTGCTTATCCACAACTTGGATTCTTTTTATTGCAACTTTATCCATAGTTACAGAAGCGGCTCCGCTTACCGGTACGATAATTTCGCCTTCGATGTGCGTGTCGTCGCCTTTGGCCCGTGCCGGACCTAGTTCACGTGCAGTTAAGCAGTTTTGCCTGCGGCAACTATCGTACACTTTGTTTGCTACAATAGATTCGTCCTTAACTTTTCTGCGGTCGTCTGCTCCAAGCGGTCCGCCCGGTCTTTCGGGTGGTCTTTCAGCCAAGATTGGGCTGTCATTGAGTTCAAATGCTCCCACTGTCGCTACCTCCTTATATCAATAAGCAAAAACTTAGCGTTTGCTGCATTATATGTACAACTTTATTTTGTGTGAC
>Ga0131853_10024211_pt1 | contig 10957 bp, 6 predicted proteins | sample TergutLab28metaG_FD_92764 | JGI IMG/M metagenome (GOLD analysis project Ga0131853, IMG submission 92764) | Labiotermes labralis P1 segment gut microbial communities from Petit-Saut dam, French Guiana - Lab288 P1 (version 2) (version 2) | ecosystem: Host-associated > Arthropoda: Insects >...
CTGAGTGGACCCCGTTCCAGACCCACTACTGCTCAGAAAATCTGGTAGCGCCGGGGATCGAACCCGGGACCTCTGTATCTGTAGCCAGAAACTCTGACCACTAGACCACAGAGGCGGTCAAGATCTATACCACTGCATTTAATATTTCTTTCATACGTGCTGCATGCATTCCTGTTTCATCCTTCTTGGTTTGATTATCCCAATACGAGTTGGTTATGAGTACAAAACAGCAGACTTCCTAATCATGCAAACATTTTCAGCCTATTCCTACGTCCTTCCTCTTTTGTACATGTGTTATTATTAGTACCTGCTTCTCGACAACCTAAATCTATAATTTTCCAGTAATGTCAATGATCAGTTTTCACGCTTGTATAAAACAACAGGTAAAGTATAGTTTTGTGTACCCTTATCTTTATGTTTCTAGATAGCAGATGGGAAGTAAAGAATCTGAATACAGTGGCAGGAATCATTCTTAATCCCTACGCGTATGAAGTTTCGACTAATCACTGTCGTGTTTAAATATCAGAAATTACTCGGGGCGCTTCTTCATAAAATAATACGAGAACATCGAAAAACATGTCGTACTCCCACACTACAAAGTTAGAGATATAATATACGAAACTATCTTCAAGAAGTAACAGTCATTTCCTTTGTTCTACGGAAGCGACATTCGTTGGAAGCTTTACAATTACGAGTGGAAATAACACAGGAAAATTAAAGCTCAGAAGGAAGGGCGCATGCTACAAAGTACATGTCATAACGAGAGATACGAAAAGCAAAGCATGCAATCAAAGGCGCCATATAACGATTTAAAAAGAGTAGCTCCCGGATATAGTCTTTGAAAAGCTGAATCCCCCCTACAGTCCTGATGCTAATTTGTCGAAGACAAAAATACACGTTTGTTGCTCTAGCCTAAACCATGTTGTGCTGAATTCTCGCGGCTCTGAAGTGACTATCCAGCAGACTGGCAAATTCTATGTTTTTTTTTTTTAACTACGTCAAGTTATACATACTCGCGCGTATTTTCACTGTCGGTATCTGTAAAACACATTTAAAAAATGTTTCAATGTGTTTACAGAAATCTCGACATGCATTATTTAACATTATTCCTACTTCGACGCCGGAGCAATAAACCAATTTTTTTAACTATACGATAATACATAAAGTAATGTATAATATAAAAATCCTTTCGGGTTTACTGATCAACTTGATCAACCGCGATTTATTGTGAATTAATTTTTTTTCTGAAATAAGACGCCATGTCGGTTAGAAAACATTCAGTGACTTCTCGGAGTAGACTGCTGTTGTTATCTTCAGAGAAAAACAGCGCCCCTTTGATTACTAACCAATGAAGACGGAAGATGAAGCTTCTCCGAAACTTCAACAAATATATTCAATCGAAAAAACATCTATCAAAAAATATTCATAAACATCGATGTGAGAATATAAAAGTTCTCAAGAATGGTTGTACTTGCATCATCTTCAAAGAAATACAACAGGTTTAGTTTACAAGTAGCAATCTTACAACGCGTTTACCCACAAAATGCAGCACACAGTTCTTGCCTCCCCGCACCAGCCACATGTTCACCCAGTTATACCCGCGTCATCAGCTACCCTGCTATTGTTACAAGAACTGCATAAATCAAGCAGTTCATCGTTATACGACTCATTCACGCAGTACGCTTCATAGCTTTCTTGTATGAGACATTTTACTTAGCATCTGGTTTTAAAAAATGTTGTAACTTACTGCCGACGTTCAGAGACGAAATGTATTCGTGACAGTAACATAAAACGCGGACTAGTGCCACATCTGTCTGAACTGAACAATACTCGACCCTCAGATATCTTGAAGTCATTCTTATTTCATGGTGTATGTCTTTTGTGGCCTGGAAGAAAGATTTTAGTATACATACTTTAATTAAAATATCACACGTGCCAACCTGCCCTGCTTCTCTCAGACAAACCGGTATCAACAAGTTGAAGTATACTGCTCAGACACACATTCATACATTTGTCTGAGTACCTCATTTTTAATATCTACTTCAAAAGGCGTAGGATAATCGACACCCTATTTATGTGGCTCATAATAAAAGTTCTTTCTTCTATACATGACACCGTAAACATGCCCACTATGTATACCTACAACTATATGCATTTTCACAAAGATCGGAGGTCAAACGTATGCTACAGGCCTATGCCTTTCTGTTACACAACTCCCAACAGGATACAAAATTTGCTGTTGGTCCATCTGGGGAAGAGTTTTCCGTACGTGTGGCTTGCGGTGTTTTCGCGATCACTCGCATTGCTCAAATTTTCTTTCGCCAAGGATTGGGTACATAATCCCACACGATGTTTCGGGATTATAAACTTTACTGGCAAACGCTGTTATAGTACAATACCTCAAGTGCAAATAGAATTCCAGGTACTCTGGTATTACGGACCATAAAAGATGCTAAAGCTGGCACTAACATTACCTTTTGAAGGAAGCGTTCCCGTAACTCCAACCAACCAGCGATATGAACGCTAAACCCACCTCCTGAGAGTCTACAGGGTTGATAGTATTGTCCCTGATGGGCGGACAGGCGGGCGAAACGAGCACCACTATAGCAACAGGGGCTGTTACAGCCTAGCCAGCGGCCCACTGGCTTTCGTAATCGATAACTTTAGGAGCAGGAGACGTTCCAGAGTATGCGGTCGTAGCCACAATATGAGGATCAGAGACCCCGAAAAACGAAGACGGTTAATTCAGGGCCGGAGTTTGTCTGTTTCTGGACTCACGTGTAAAGAGGGCATGATAAGAGGGTCAGCAGTGAGTACTCCGTAGAGGAGTGCAAAGCGAACCCATAAATTTATTAAACTACTACTAGTAGAAGTAGTAGTAGTAGTAGTAGTAGTAGTGGTAATAATAATAATAATAGTAGTAGTAGTGGTGGTGGTGGTGGTGGTGGTAGTAGTAGTAGTAGTAGTAGTAGTAGTAGTAGTAGTAGGGAAATTTTTATTAATACTGAATATTTTAGAACGACCAAGGAGAATGACGGGAAGCTCAAAGGACTTCATGAAGAGGACCTTAGACAAACCTTACTTTTCATCACATGACAAAACGAGCAAAAGTAAGCTTATCGACCAGAGGAGACAAGGCAGGCAATAACGTAACACTGAGGAACACTCGTGCAACCATTCCCGCAGTGGAAAAGTAATCTGTGTATTTGTAGCCTTAGGTATCCAGCATGCAATGCGCATGCACCATTATGTCATCTGTGGCCTCCTCTGCTCTATAACATTCTTCCACTTTATTTCATAAACGGAATGATTGTCGAAAAAAAATATATTGAACACGAAATGTGTGTTTTGATTAATTTCTTTCGGAAACATTTCTCATTCTACGAAGAACTGGTCGCAATATAATCAAAAGTGTACAATGGTCTTCGTGTAAACCCTTCATTCTCGCCTGATTGTAAAGAAACTTGAATATTCTCCACAGATTTTTCGAAACATACTCGAATATAAATGTCATGAAGCTCTTTTCAGTGGGAGCCAGGTTGTTCTATGTGGACAGACGGACAGACATGACGAAAGTAACAGTCGCTTTTCGCAATTTTGCGAACGCGCCTACAAATGGTATGAAAGTTCTGGTTCGTGAAGATGCTTGTTTGGCAGTGCAGCGATGAAGTAAATGACTTCAACGGCTGAATGCGTTGAAACAAGTTTTGTGATTACGCAAAAGGCTAATATGCAGGTCCGATGTAGGTACTGATAACCACGAGAAGAAAAACCTGCCTGTCATACATAGCCAACAATATTTAACATGAAATGCTTCAGCAGGCCCTGTACGACTGTTGTGTAACATGTTCCATTCTTTGGATATACCGCACACTCTGTGTGCAGCAACCATTCTAGGACGTTAACAATTAAGGACGAACAACGTTTTGCACGTAGGACGAAGGTAAAGTCGTCCCAGCGCTAAACTGTGCACAGCATCATGTTGACGAATGGGTACGGAGTTGGCAGTACAAGCATTCTTCAATTCAGCACAAGATGGAGGTTAGCGGTCAGCTTCAAGCAACAGCGCTTTACGTCAAGGAAAAATACCCTCTTTCCCCGTTACACTACAGACGGGAGTCTGCGACAACTCCGGAGCCTATCCGAGCGCTTCGGAGGAAAGAAATGCCGGGAATCGAACCTTCGACTCCGGTTCGATTCCTCGGTCGTCCGGCAATAGCGTATTCAGTATAACGACAGAGGTATCCTGGCTCCAGCTGGTTCCGCTCTTTGTGCTAGAATCAGTCGGCTGATTGGCTCTTTGCTAACGAACATGCAGCACGTGGTCTTGGAATACAGGAATAAGATTTTGAAAATACCGTGTGTCCTTTGTATTACAGAAATCGCATGCGAATGAGATATTCTACACATGATGGGTTGTGACAGTTTTTAATTACCATTTCTTAGTGTGTGTGGTTTATGAACGAGCCTCACGGGCAGATAAAAGGCTGTAAAATGGTTTTCATTAAAGAAACTTAAAATCAGATCTACGGTAACGCAATGCTTTGCAACAAGTTCAGTGAAGTAAATTGGTCTTCGGTAGAAATCACGAACAAAGAATTGTATTAATAAAATTAGTTTTTTATTTTCGAATTACAAAGGATTTACATTCACTTTCAAAAACAGAACAAAGAGCACTTTAATGTCAGTGGTTTCACATTAAACAATACCGAAAAAAAACACTTTCGCAGTGTTTTGGTCTACCTTCCTCTTAACAGGGACACAAAGCACTGTTTGTTGCAAAAAGTGGTCCAGCCACTTACTTGCCGCGCTTTTAGTAAAATCTCTTAATTTTGCTGCTAGGCTATATGCAAGAAGAAACACAGTGTCAAACAAGATTGTCTTTTTGGAACATAACACCTTCCATACCACGAAATTATCAAACAGGAATATATATATTTCCATGTAATTCAAAAAGTACTTCATGTTCGACAAGCGATACATTTTCTTGACTTGCAGACAAACAAGGTCGGGGAGCTCGGAACCGGTAGAATAAAGAGTACTACACATGATCTATCTATAAACGCTAAGACGTTTCGAAAACATGTTGTTTCCCTTCGTTCAGGTTATACTTAGTGCCCCAACACAAAACAAAATTCTTCATATACCACACATGACGATGGAAGAAGAATCAATTTCGGAAGCTCTGTGATTCTTCATAAAGAACTAGCACGGTGAACAAAATTCAAATAAACATAAGCGCTGCGCCACGCCGTTAAATGGCTTTAAAAGTAGCTAATTTCGGTCCCTGTACCTGCCATCCTGCGAACACTCGTTTTACCCGAGATTCTGGATTATCACAGCAACGCTGATGTAGATTCCTGTCTTATGGGACACCACTCCGTGTAGCCCGGTTAGAATCAACCAATATTTCGGAGACACCCACTGCTTTGCAACATCTGAAATGCCACAGAACAGCCGATGTATTTACACCGACTGTAGCAGGGTGGCAACTGCACATTTAAAATACACGCAGCAACGTTAAGTAGGCAGTCTGAAATGAAGTTTGAACGCATTGGCTATAGGAGGCTGAGCTTTTTTCATCTTCCACACACAAGCTACAGGATGAGAAATGTGGCTAGTTGTTGGATACAAACAGAGATTAAGTTCAACTTCTACCCTGGCGTTGAAATCCCCGTCCTCCCGCCAGCTCTACAGCACTGATTGGCTACCACACCCCGTCAGATATGAGGTATTCGCAGAGGTACTGCTGAAGATCAAAGTATTCTGAGAAGTTAGGCTATGGCCACCGGCTACTACTCACTACCTTATACGGTATGAAAACCCAAAAGACCTTAATCTTTAGCCTAACTACGACACACGCAACATATCCGCGTTGAAGGAATCACGACTGAACCACGGGTTTGCACAGCCTCACCTGTCCTGTTTATTTGCTACTTTCCACACGTTAGCCAAAAATCCAAGAATGATCCGAACTTACAAGAAAAACAATTTTTGGCATTCTTTCCTTGTAACACTTACACTGCAAAGATCGATTAATGCAATTAGAAAGTAACATTTCCTCGAAATCAAGACAGTGGCATTTACGTGCAAGGAAGGGACTGATAGGGTTGCCATCGCATTGCTTGTCCACAAATCCCAACTCTGATGGCCATGAAGTACTGGCCTAAAGTTTAAAAAATCTCACCAAGACTGACGACAAATACAAACGACAGGAGAGTTCGTATTGGTAAACTTTCTCAACTGTTGCTACATATCAGCATTTAACAACCACGTCTAGCTTGGATAGTCTTTTTAACTATGATGAACAAAAGTTAAAAATGTCAAAGCCAAATATATGCGATGAATGAATCAAAACGACAGATCAATGGGCATGCACGTCCTCAGTTTTACTGGTTATTCACTACCATACACACACCAGGCAAAAAATCCAAACATAATCTAAACTTTCAAGTAAAATACATTATTAGGATACAAACAAAGAGTCATACAGGATAATGGAGAAGTCGCTCCACGCATTTTTAATCTACGCCGTAGGCGGTCTTAACTGGTCAGCTTCATGCCCTCGGGAAAGTCTCCGGTGTCTACGCTATAGAAAGGTCGGCGAGACCCCAGAAAATTGTGGGAACAATCGAAGGCACATACAGGAACTGCTTCTAAACGTTCTTGTCCGTCGTGAGTTAAGGGGCGGAGAGTTCGTTGAGTTCTGAAGGGAAACAGCAGGAACGTTCACCAAACAGTAGCTAACACAGAAACTTTGGGGTGGCTCTGTGCAGATTTCGTGTTCAGCCACTAGCCTGAATAAAACATCGTAACATGTGTTGTAGCAACAAAGATTTCAGTTTCCTCCTTCTGTGACACGCCAATTACACATATTCTTATACACAGTTTGCTGTTGTCATTTTCTAGCCGCAAAACCTACAGAACTGGATCGCTCGTATTACATTTCTACTTATTTCATTACTCACATCACGTCTATAAGCAGTACGGCCAAACGGCAAATCTAGATCATCCGAGAAAAATTATGTATGTGTGTGTTTTTTGTGGCGGGGGGGGGGGGAGAAACGAAAACGCGTTTTTTGTTCGCAGTAGAAACTTCTTGAAACTTGTAATACGGTATGTTTCCCATGGCCACAACAGATGGTGCTGGCAGCTCCTGGGAAGATCGTTTTGGTTTGCATCAGCCATGCAGAAAATGTTCAGTACTCCTTTTATCTCGTTTCAAAATCTCCTGAAGTGTTTTCAATAAGACAGTGCCTGAACATACACAAAATTAATTAATTAGTTTAAATTATACCCTCTTCTTGCACGAAATAAATAAACTGAACATACAATATTCGGGAGTGCCTGGTCTTAAAGACGCGAGTTTTAACTCCAAAAAAAAAAACTCAATTTCGCTGAATCGTGTAAGTTACAGGTCAAATCTGAAGCTAGCCCATGGGGGAAAATACCATCTCTACTTATCAAATGGATCGACTCAGTGTAATTAGGCTTTTTCAAAACGAATCATCAAAGCTTCGACAGTACACAAAATAAGACCGCACTGCGAATCACAGCTTCTCTTCGAAGCATATTCCGTCTCTCTACATATTTAATTCGACAAAGGCAAAATAATACATTCATTCGTACATGCCCAATTAGACGCTCTTTCTAAAGAAATTCTGCTACAACAGTCACGCACACGATGAATCAGATTTTAAAAAATTGTCAGCAAATCAGCAGGACACAGAAGAATGCTGATTCCCAAAGAACACATTGAGCAACATATGTACACTTGATTTAAAAAAAAAAAAACCTCAGCCCCGTTACGTGTTAGTAATTCAATGCAATCGATTAACATAATTAACACTTCGATCTACAGACGCTAAATCAAATTAAACCTTGAAATCAAGTGTTAAATTACAACCACGTATTTAAACAGATTTAAGTCCACAACATCTAAGGTATTCCGTAGAATGCCAATACATTCCGTAGACTGCCAATACAACCACTCAGTTCGTCCAGGTAGTCACTCATTTTGTGTTTTCCGACTGTTATTAGCGTGGACAAGAGCTCGCCACTGGGCTCTAACCTGACCAGTAAATTCAAGTCACAATTTCACAACCCAATTCTCCAATATGAAATTAGACGTCACGTCGTAGGGTAAGTGGTTCACTACGTTTCGACGGATCGTGGCGCCTTTATCTTTACAAAACAACGCTTCTTCTTTTACACAGTCTGCTATAATATGAAGGATAGTTCTTGAAGGCAATGTCCTGGCATCATATGGGGAAACGTAATAAATCACTACAATCCTCTGACGTTGACATGCATGAAACCACCCGAATATGCAAAATAACCCTACACCAAATCTTTTGGCGTCTTATTTCAAATTCACTAACACGTGTAAAATACTGCAAGAACGAGACATAAGTAAAAAATGAATTCACTTATTTTTAATGTATAAATAAGAAAACTGAACGCGACTTTGTTTCATATAACAAGCAATTAAGTTTCTTTTCTTTCCATTATTTGCAAAAAAAAAAATTAAAAAATAAAAGCGGAGGACTGCAGCCAATTTCAAGGAACTATTCACTCTGTCGTGAAGAAACATGTGACAGACACAAATAAACGTCTGAAAAGACAACCGGAATATAAGAAACACTGCTGCTGTTTATACTACCTTGTCTGCTACGGGAGACATGAAATACCCGTATAAATCGCTGCGTTGCACATTACAACCGTTCGGACTACTACACAACAGAGTTTTCGTTCACCATAAAGAGGCAATATTATGACAGCAATTTCCAGACTATCTGCCGAGAATCCCCGGGGTTCAATGAGGCGTCCGCGGGGATTCTATGCGTTCCTTTTGAAGTCCATGCACTCCCGGAAACTAATTTTTCTCCCACTTACTCAGTCGGAGATGTGCACGAGCAGCATGGAAAGCAAGACCTGTGTGCGTTTCTTTGATATAATTTATTGTAGTTAAACCGGAGTGCAAATTTGAAACAGTATTTATAGTGACATCACGTGGCGCTTCATTTCAGTATTTATGGAATAAAATCTTAACGCTTGTAGGGCCATTTCCTGCGTTAAAAATTATTTTTTTTTTTTACTCTGAACGAAGTGCACAAAATACTCATCACACCTCACTGCCGTAATGCTGACCAATAACACATCCTTCAAAAACTGATCCGTGGCAAACCGGTCACCAACAAAGAAACACCCTTCGATCGAATGGTCCGGACAGCTTTTCTTCATTATCGCTGTTATCAATCGAAAACAAAACTGCGAACATTTTAAATTATGATTACGTAATACGCGATAATTTGCTTTCAAAAGAACCTTGAAAATTCTATAAAATAGTAATTAAATACGTATTGCTTATATTTTTGGAATTTTTTATGTATTGGTGTGTTATATAATATCTCATGTGAATACATTTTACGTTTTATCCTATGTTATTCGTTGCTGTGTCCTGGCCCCGCAAAATATTCATGCCGCCACCGTATGATGAGATGAAATGAACGAAAAATCTAGTAGGAAATTTACTCTTCGGTGTAGACTGGGACTGAGTAACGGATCGTACAGAGACAAGAAGCACTGCAAGGTTGCCTGAATGGTATAAAACTGCACAGATTGTAGTTCTAGTATCATCAGTTTTGAGGACGGCAGTACGCACAGAAACCACAACTAGGTTTGGGAAGGTACTCCACAACCTTAGCAGCATCGGTGGCCTGCACCATCAAATATGCACCATTCTCCAAAGCAGTATCATCCAGGCTTTCATTAGCAGATAACTATAACCCGCTGCGAATATAGTGCTCTTAATTAGGCCAGCTGCATCGAAGAGCTTTGATCATCTCTTCTGTAGCTACTTGACCCGAGGTTCAACTGTCGTTGCTTTTAACATTATTAAGACCGGCGAACTTTATCACATCTTGCGATTACAAGTTGTTAGTACTCCATCTGTTTAAGTGAATTTCCATCAGTGGCTGAACTTCGGTAGATCTACAGTGAATATGGATGCGATACAACATTTGTTTCTGTAATTAATGAATCCAATGGGTAATTTATTAATTTATACCGTTATTTCTTAAAGCGTGCTACACTGGTTGCTGCTGATTTTTAACCACACCGACGCTCTGTAATTTATTTCAATCTTAAATGCTTCTTGCTAGTACATAAACTGCTACTGAGTCCGTGGAAAATAGTTCTGCTTAAGACGCCAACAGGCATTCAACTATTAATTTATCTTTTCATAACCGTCCTTTTTTAATTTTCTACATAAAATTACATTTGGAAGTTATTAAAAAGGAATTTAAAATTCCATAAAATGTCGTAAAATACGCTGTTTGATAAAATATGTATGCAAAAAATGTTACAGATTTATAACAAAGCTAGGTTTCAGTTCCTGGAGGGTAAATTAAATACTTTTCAAGAACAGAAGCTAGTCGGTTTTGCCACGAACAGAAACTGATCAGATTTCCGTCTAGGCCGGAGTTAAAACCAGACTTAAACCCAGGTTGTTTTAAATGCAAGAATTCTCGTAATTGGATTATTCCGCGTTGTAGGCCTATGCGATACTTTACATGGGCCTTTGGTCAGAGCTGCCGATAACGGATATGCTAGTTCACGCACCACATTCAACTCTCCATGACCTTACTTTCGCACGCACTCTCCCTCGCTCTCTGTAATTTAATTAGGGCACCTGATAAGAAAGAGAATGTTATGTTTAACAACGCTGTACTTCCTGCACAAAAAATATGACCGGTACTGGAGGCTGTAGTTACAATTTTGTGTATTCCTGATGATGGGTGTGGTTGACACCCGAAACATGTAGAGTGAACTTGCAGAATAATAAACAAACTGCTTTGTTTAATTACACACACCAACACACACACACACACACACACACACACACATATATATATATATATATATATATATATATATATATATATATATATATATA
>Ga0131853_10024212_pt1 | contig 10957 bp, 8 predicted proteins | sample TergutLab28metaG_FD_92764 | JGI IMG/M metagenome (GOLD analysis project Ga0131853, IMG submission 92764) | Labiotermes labralis P1 segment gut microbial communities from Petit-Saut dam, French Guiana - Lab288 P1 (version 2) (version 2) | ecosystem: Host-associated > Arthropoda: Insects >...
ATATTGTGCGGGTGATAAAATCGAGAAGAATGAGATGGGCTGGGCATGTGGCGCGTATGGGTGAGGAGAGAGGGGTGTATAGGGTCTTGGTGGGGAAACCGGAGGGAAAGAGACCACTGGGGATACCTAGGCGTAGATGGGTGGATAATATAAGGACGGATCTGCAGGAAGTGGGATGTGGGTGTATGGACTGGATTGGGCTGGCCCAGGATAGGGACGGGTGGCGGACGCTTGTGAGTGCGGTAATGAACCTTCGGGTTCCGTGAAATGCGGGTAATTTCTTGACTAGCTGCAAACAAATTAGCTTCTCCAGCTGCACCATGAAGTAAGTAAGTAAGCTCTATCAGAAGAATATATATTTTATTAACTTCGGTAAACATCTTTTTACTCAGGACATAACGTTTAACAAAAGGAAGTTTTGATTAATACAACAACCAACAAATTCACTTAATAAAGAATAATTCAAAACAAGTTTCCAACTTCTACGTCTTCGGCACGGGGATCATATTTGGGGAGTTTAGCACAAAGGAACATATAAGCACACAATATTAAAGTAGGTATTACAGCTGCTAGTATTGGCACGCGTAATAATTTAAAATTCTAAAGTATATAAAACTCATATTATAACAATGCTATTGGGCTGCACCAAATATAAGTCCATAATTGCTTATATTCGGTCAGGAGTATACACAAAAACGTGTCTCGCTCTTACGTCGTCCGAAGTGTTCTCGGCCATCTGTAAGCGTGTGATGCGTGTCGTGCCCAGCTCAATTGTAAGAACAAGCACCGTAAGATTAATAGAAAAAAGGAAGTTGTGTATAGGCTTTCTTTTATTCAGAAACAGACTTCAGATAAGGAAAGAATTATTGTAAAGAAGGAACAAAGTTTATTTGAAGAACCAAGTTTTAAATATTTGTAGGAGTATTTAGTTTTTCTCGAACGGAGAACACCTGGCACTACAGTGATGTGATAAATATATAAGATAAATTGAAGTGTTTAAAAGACATAATTCATTTTAACATAAAGCAACAAGTACGGACATTAATATAAAATGTATTTTTATTTAGGGTTGATAATGTAAAGGGCAGGATAATGGTTGGACAAATAACACTGAGTATATACAAGAGAAAGACGAGGAGATATAGTGTAGAAGATTCAATTCATTTTTAGATTTGCTTCTACCAAGATGTTAAATATTGACGTAATTTTTTTTTCACGTTCGTACCGTGCATCTTTATATTATTAAAATTTTATTCATTCATCAACTGATGCACTAGTGAGTTGTCTTAAAAACAATATTAAAAGTTACATTAAAATATACAATGAAACTGCTCCGACATTTTTCGGTGTTACAGTTACACCTTCATTAGGGAGCGCATTAATCCGTGCTTACTAAGTTACTGTTATTAAAATAGTCCGTTAAAATACTTTGGTGTGTGTTTTATATTGTGGTAGTGTGGCTGCGTATATTAGGTCCTTATTGGTGTCTATATGTTGCACTGTTTGGCAGTAGAATAGTCAACTGCCAAATAGTGCAACATATAGACCGAATATACGCAGCCACGCCATCACCTACTCAAACAAACACCGATGTATTTTAAAGGACTAGTTCAATAACTGTAAATTTAGTAAGCATGAATAAACACGCTCCCTGATGTTGGTGTAACTGTAACACCGGAACATGTCGGAGCTGTTTTAATGTAAATTTTGATATTTATTTTAAGACAACTCACTAGTGCATCAGTTGGTGAATAAATACAATTTTAATACTTGACGAAACTATCCAATTTGAATTAAAGTTTTAAAAGCGGTTTCCCAAATCTAGGGATAAAAAATAAAAAAAAAAATAATGAATATGTCTGCATGTGATGCAATACGCAATGTTATATTCAGCTGGTGTACTGGGGACGAAAATTATAGACTACTTGTAAAATTAATGTGAGATTTGCATCCTAGAGAAGGCGGCGGGAAGTTCACATCCGAAACGCCAGCAGATATCTGCCAGACTACGTGGCGTTAAAACCAAGAATACAGTAAGCTCCGATGTTACGGCCGTGATAACCTAAAGTACGCACCGAATATAATAAGAGGATAAAATTTTTTTACAAGAAATTTTACGCGACTTATTCTGAACAAGCCAACTTGATGAAAGAAGGTAATTTTATTGATGTATACTTAGCTCGACATGTTTCGGGCGCATAAGCCCATCATCAGAAGCATTAGATGTTGAGTTGCAGCATATGGCTTTCTGCACCGAGTTTTTGGATGGGTGGTGGTCTTGAGAGCCGCTGTGTAGGTCGTGTGTGCGGTGCGGATGGCGCCGTACGCAGCATCATCCGCACCGTACACACGACCTACGCAGAGGCTCTCAAGACCCCCACCCATCCAAAAACTCGGTGCAGAAAACCCATGGCACCATCCGCACCGCACACACGACCCACGCAGCGGCTCTCAAGACCACCACCCATCCAAAAATTCGGTGCAGAAAACCATATGCTGCAACTCAACATCTAATGCTCCTGATGATGGGCGTATGCGCCCGAAACATGTAGGGCTAAGAACACATCAATAAAATTACCTTGTTGCATCAAGTTGGCATTTCACTTTATTTCATGAGGAAGATGCACGGTCAAACAAACCTCACGATTTATGTATGTTCTTTGCATTAGGGTTAAAAGACATGACGGATATGGTTTTTCTGCATTTAGTTTTCTATGTTCTGGATGTAGAATACTCTGAATTTATACAAATTGAAGGGTAAATTTAATTAAACCGTTTTTATTGTTGTTTGCATTATTCTATAAAAATACCTTAATTCTGTTATAATAATTTCAGCAATCGTACGATACGTAATTTTGTATTAATGATTAAGAATGAATGAATGTTGCAATACAGCAATTACTGCTGCAAAATATATAAAAGTATAATCCGTTTCGTATGGTAATATGTTGCAATTTTCTTGTTCGATAACCTGAGGACTGTACATTCTCTCAGAGAGAAAGAGCCTTACTCCTCTACGAAACACTTTTATTCCTTTTTCCTTCCCTATCTACTACTTCTTGTTTCTGACAAAATTCTCCGCCCTCTCCATTCCTTACACAATACCATTATGAAGTCACTGGTTTCTTATAAGAAACCAGTGCGCCCGCACGCAGGATTACTGCTTCCCATTGTTTCAAGTTACAAACATCTTGAAAATAATGTGACGCCACAGCACATAATAATATATGGTTGTTGGAAAACCAAAGATGCCGATATAACATGCATTTAATTAAAAGTACTGCATTGTCCGAGGATTAGTTAGAACGAAGGCATGTAATGTGGGATACAGCAAGTCCAGAGGGCCCATGTACAGAAACTGTATTATATTAGTTAGAACGAAGGCATGTAATGTGGGATACAGCAAGTCCAGAGGGCCCATGTACAGAAACTGTATTATATTTCAACAGAATTACAGAACTCAGTGACATATTTCTCTTCAATTTATAATTGAAAGCGTTGAAAGAAATATAATTTCAAAGAAATCAATCAATGTATGCAGATAATATAGATTACGCTGTACGGAGACGGAATTTCTGTACGAGTGTTCACGCTTTCACGATGGGTATTGTCCATATGATAGCCTTCTGTCTTATTGGAGCATATAGGATAAAAATTTTTTTCCAGCGTTTCTCAGAAAGGTTCTGCCTCAAACTTCAGGATATCTCTAGTAGCTTAGTTGCTGCTGGTTAATTAAATCATCCTGAAGAAGGAAGCAGCAAGCCCCCCGAAACGCTAGAACACACTCTTTGTCTTTCATATTGTCATAACACAGAAGAATATGATTCTAAAATTTTGTGCTTCTTAATACTCTGCAAAAGATGAAGGAAATGAAACGCAACGGGAAAATGTCAAATTACGCCACGAAACTGTGCAATGGGCGAGTCAAATTTCCAAGCTTTCATATTAGGTGTAGGTAAATGGTTAGCTTTAGGCTCCGGTAACTTTACTCCCAGTGAAGACTTCATGAAGGGATCTGAGTCTAGCAATAGAGCAAGAAACCGTGTTACTACCAGGTATCAAACTGCAGCTCTCTAGCCTGTGACAACTGTCTCTCGGTTCATAAATTCAATGATTCAGGAAAGATAAGAGCGCAGAGAATTTTATTGTTCAGCGTTTACAAGGGAACGGAGAAAGCATGAAACTCTTCAGGACAATTTCTTCCTGTATCGTCTGTTTCTCACCCTCTGCTCTGGCTTGTCAACGAGCATAATAAGTTTTACGTTAGGAGTAGAAATTAACCGACATCCACAGATCTTTTGCTCATTCGCAAACGTTTATTGGAAAGGGCGATAGTTATGGCTACCACTGCGCTAGATAACTGAATACTGACAAAATGGAAACATGTGCTCCCACACTGACATAATAAGTCAGTAAATTAAATATTTCAATAAAGTGATTTACTTGAAATTCGGATTAAGAATGTATATTACTGTAAGTTTTACTATCTGTATAAAAGCGATACTGGGCTATAAGGCAGTCGTAATAAATAAGCGCTTCAAGAAGGGCCTACAATTTGTTTTAGAAAATCCGCAAAATTTTCTTCAAAGTTCGATTTATTATTGGTTATTGTATTTTATGTTCATGGGACCGTGCATCCCAATTCGATATCAATAAATATCCAACAAGATGCAACTATACACAGTTTATTTTATTTGTAAACTGCTCTACATGTTTCGGGTGGTTTCTCAACCCGTCATCAGGAGCACATGTGACTGTATCTACAACATGTGTTACTAGTCAACTGTCGTTATTGTGGAGCAGTTGAGACTCAGTCTCAACTGCTCCACAATAACGACAGTTAGCAACAACGGTTGACTAGTGCCAGATGCTATCAATACAGTTATTTGTGCTCCTGGTGACGGGTGGAGAAACCACCCGAAACATGTAGAGCAGTTTACAGATAAAATAAACTTTGTATAGTTGCATCTTGTTGGATATTTATTGACACACCGAATTAACGAAATAACTAGCATCTTTATGTGCAACATCCCCGGTTGTGTTATAAGCAATTAGAGAGGGGGTGTGGTACGTCAAAACACAACTGTCTTGTATCCTACTTTATTATGCTGACGACGACATGTTTCGGGCAATGTGGGCCATCTTCAAATCACAAAAATGTATATAGATGAAAACTATACAGAGTTTGATCATACTATAGGTGCATATTCCAAACTTTCAACGAGATATCGTTGTCGGTTGGATTACACATACTGAGCTAAAAGTACCTCTTCTAGGTAGAGTATAAGAATTTGATGGATATATATATATATATATGTGTGTGTGTGTGTGTAATTAAGTAATAACTAGTCTTACAAATGGTGCATGAAGCTGGGCTATAATTTTTGTGACCTGAAGATGGCCCACAGTGGCCGAAACATGTCGTCATCATTATAAAGTAGGATACAAGACAGTTGTGTTTCGACCTACCCCACCCCCTCTCTAAATAACTAGCAGCTCAGGTTACGTGTTTAGTGTGTAATGGTAGTACGATGAATCGTTGATGAGATCTTCGTTCATCTGAAATGTTAGGAAGCGTAGATTGAGAGGTAGTTATCGACGTTTCGGAACAATCTATCGGTCCCATCTTCAAATGCCAAGAATTTCGAGCGGCCAAAGACTCAAGTCACGGAAGGGACTTATGAAATGGAACGGGAATGACAGGAAGAGGTCGTAATGCCATTCGTTGTCCAAATCTAGGAGTGGCTTGGAAGAAACGAGAGGAATTACGAAAATTCTCAGCCACGACAGCTCGTATTGGGGTCGATATTCAAACCTAATATCTCCCGAATAAAAGTCCAAAAAGTCTCTGCCCGATCAAATTTGGCCGGTCAGAAGTTCGGTGAGGCAAAATACATTAGGGCAAGAAATCATGTCTTCCCTGACACAGATACAAGTAAGCCGTTTCGCAAGAAAATTGGGAAATGCATACCACATTGCCCCTTTGCTTTTAATCCCTAACTGTACATCTGTCATACCAGGTGTGTTCAATATTTTTATTCCGTAACTGTACGGCTGTCAGAGTATTTGTGTTTACTGCCTGCCACAGTATGCGCAATGGAGCGGTACTCCTGTGGCTAGGCTACCATTCGAAATACAGAACACGCGTTGTTATGTAGGTACGTATGGTAATTTCCCACGCTGCTTGTGTGGTTGCTTGTTTGGTAGATTCCTCTTTTGCCTGTTGGCCTTTTCTCGCACGTCATAGCCGCGGGGTCAGAGCCAACATTGACCTCGAGTTACACAAACTCCGCCACCTGCAGCAGCTGTACCTCTACACCATAAGTTTCCATCATGGGCCACAACACCCCTAGTACAACTCATCATCCGACCAACGCCCCAGTTAACACGCAATGTAATATGCACGCCTGTGAGGTTATGATCGTATTGCTACTACTATACAGATATCTACCGATCCCGGTGGCCGCGCGGTCTAAGGCGTGGAACTTCTGTGGCTGCTCGCTTGGTGGGTTTGCTTGTTCGAATCTCTCCGGGGACACGGACGTCTGTCTCTTATAATTGTGTGTTGTCAGGTAGAGGTCTCTGCTTCGGGCTGATCGCTCGTCCAGAGGAGTCTTACAAACTGTGGTGTGTTTAACCATGTGAACGTGAAGCGTCGATAATGAGGAGGTCCTGGCCCAATACGGGCTGTCGCGCAATGGTGTGTGTGTGTGTGTGTGTGTGTATATATATATATATCCTAAGATTATAACCGTTATTAACCCTTTAAATACCGAGTTAAATCCCATATGCCAACTCCTGGCATTATTAGAAACTCACCATATTCTCCACGTTAGCAGTTTAAGGGTTAAATCCACCGACTTAACCACAGATTTACAGATATCTTCTCATAATACAATATTTTATGCACTACATACACACGAGAATGGATTAAAAAATAAATTTACACGTCGTATAAAATCGACAAAAAGAAGCCTCCACTGATTGTGATTAAATCAAGAAACGTTGTTATTCACTGATATGTCTTTGTGTTGTCGAATGAGTATCATTTGCACCGTCTAACAAACCACTGTACTGATTGTACTTTGTTGTACTCTGCCCCACGTTTCAGAACGTTTTGTTGATTAGCACAGGCTTCCTTACTTTCCTGTACCTGTTTCTTATATCGTTTATTACGGCATGCAATAACTGAACTTTATGTAGTATTGTTTTTGATATATTTCTGAAATAACGCATATTTCCATGAACCCCCCCCCCCTGTATGTATCAGTATAACGTTTTGCCTGTAATAATTACATTTGTGGTGCCCATTTACATCTGGGCAATTTTTCAAGCTCTTCTCATCTGCTCCCACCGCTGAAGCAAAGTGTTAGCGAGCTGGAAACAGCTGCGACACGACGGCTGACGGCAAACACAAGGACTTCTATCAACAGGGATAGAGATTCTTGTCGAGGGAAGAACGCAATGCCTCAGTTTTAGAGGGGGCTTTATGGACAAGCAGAGGAATGGCAGGGTAGGTGACGAATTAGAAACCAACTAGACGCCACTTATTACTCTTATTTTATTTCTTAGAGCCACAATATGCTTCGGGCATTTATATGCCCATCTTCAGGAGTTTACGACTATGTTGTTGAACTACCACATTGGTCGTTTCGTTCTTGATTTGATGTGTGTTGGAGTTAGGGTGCGGTTCGAGGCTGCCGGCAGCCTGGATACCACACTAGCCGAACCGCACCCTAACCCCAACACACACCAAATCAAGAATGAAACGGCCAATGTGTTAGTTCAATTACATAGTCGCAAACTCCTGAAGATGGGCATATTAATGCTCGAAACATGTTGAGACTCTAAGAAGTAAAATAGAAGTAACGAGTGACATCTAGTTGGTTTCTTATTCGTCAGCTATCACAATGATGCACGGTCCACTAAATACCAGAATGGCAGGATACTTATGCATGATTTGTTGTTATTCGTGTTGAAAACGAAGACCCAAAAATATAGCCTTGGTAAAGTTATTTCCATGGAAATAAACACAGGACGAAGTGTCAGGTATAGGCAACCTGTATGCTTACTCAATCGACACATCCAAATTTTTATTATTTGATTAAGGAAACTTCACTTTTGAAATTAATAAAAAATTAATATTAATGTTTTTATACAGGGGTGCTGATAAGTCCTTAGCCCGACCATTAAGGAAACAAGCTCGGAAGCATGTCAGGGACGCGCGCGATTCCAACAACTTCGAGATGCGAGTTGTCATCAAGTTTTTTTTCCTACAAGGCAAGGCGCCGAAGGAAATTCACGCCGTTCTGACAGAAACATTAGTTTGTTTCCTTCCTGGTCGGGCTAAGGACTTATCAGCATCCCGGTAACAGTTTAAATTTAGGGGCATAGTTATTAGCCTTCTGTAATTCGCCCTGCATTAATTCTATTAGCACTCCAGATGAAGTATAGCAAATGGGTGGTTCTGAATTTCTGAAGAAAAGGGACCACTTGGAAAGTCTAGGCATAGATGGGAGCAGAATAATGAGATGAAACTTAAAATAAATTAAGTGTAAATTTAAAAATTGGATGCACCGGACCATGAATATGAACTAGCGGCAAGTCATTTTAAAAACTACAATAAACTGTCGGGTTGTATAAACATCCGAAAATTTCTTAAGCAGTTGAGTGGAAAACTTGCCTAGAAGGATTTTCCTCATTATTCGAGTGGCCATTTAGCAACTGGCCCTATGATACTAAGTCAGAATGTCATTAAAGTGAACTGAATTGAACTGTACTATCAATATATTCAGGAACAAATTATGTCCCTCGACAACTTGCACTTTAAGAAATGTAGTATTAGTGATGCAGTTTTTAGATGTGATTAATTGTTAACCCTTTTCTATATCTTTTAGTTTGTTCTTGTTATTTGTGTACTGTTTTATATTTCTGTGCTGTCTCTGTAATTGGTCCTCTGACCGTTGTTCCAGCACATTAATAAAGAATTAAATAATAATAATTATTATATTTTTATTTTTATTACTGCTGTTTCCTAACCTGTGTAATTTGTTCGTTTTGTCTCTTTTCTCTGTGAATGAAGTATTTCCTCTTTTGGTCCCCTGCTGTCTCTGCAATGGGTCTTTTGTTCGTTGTGCCAGCCAGCATATTAATAATAGAGAACACTCTGAATTATTATTATTATTATTGTTTACCTCATTTTCGCTCAGACTGTCAAGAAATGTTCTACTTTTTAAAATTAGAAACCAATTCTTATACTTCTTATATTATTGCATACCAACATAAGCCATATTTTACTCTCAGAGAACAACAATATAAATCTTCCAAGATTTGACTAAAGCATTCCCAACGTGTCCCGACCTTTACAGTGTCGTCCTCACAGGTTTGTGCCACTGCAACTGACCGGACGCTCACAGCAACATCTACGGATGCTACACAAATTATTACCAACTCCGGTTAATCTCATATAACGACTAAGATAACTGTTCAACTGAAACACACAAATCACATTTACTTCGTGGTGCTTCGTAATTTACAGAATTAAAGCAAGAAGACAGTAAGTCTACTGATGTTGGCAAGAATTTCTAGCGCTGTGTTTAGGTCTAATGTATAAACTTGTATTAATAAATACCAATATTGTTTTATTAACACAATATTAAATAAGTTTATTAAATATAATTTACACCATTAATTACTTATCTATTACGAAACGTTTACACTCACGGTTTATTCAACAGATTATTCTCGGTCTGGCAGCCGCGTCTTGTAGCTGAATGGCGAGTAAGCAAAGTTTCGAGGACCGTTTCTTTCCTCGTCGTCAAGTAAATCAGTCAGTTCCCCGATGATGTGTATAGAGATGGTCTTCACAAAGTTGGTCATTCACCAGTATTCAACCACCTGACGCGGCTGTGAGCCGGAAAACATTATATTGAATTTAGTCGCCGTGAAAGGTTCATGTTATATGTCAGGTTTATGTTGTATGTCACGGTTTATGTTATATGTCACGGTTCATGTTATATGTCAGGTTTATGTTATATGTCACGGTTTATGTTATATGTCACGGTTTATGTTATATGTCGCGGTTTATGTTATATGTCACGGTTTATGTTATATGTCAGGTTTATGTTATATGTCAGGTTTATGTTATATGTCACGGTTTATGTTATATGTCGCGGTTTATGTTATATGTCACGGTTTATGTTATATGTCGCGGTTTATGTTATATGTCACGGTTTATGTTATATGTCGCGGTTTATGTTATATGTCACGGTTTATATTATATGTCACGGTTTATGCTATATGTCACGGTTTATTATGATGTTAAGGACAGCCTAATCTGAGCAGGTACACAGTGTCACATACTATTTTCTCAAGAAAAATTTAAATATTTTCAGCTAATTTATTCCTTGTTTTTCAAAGTAACCGCTTCTATTCAGGTTTTCCAATCAATATTGTGTATGAATTTCCCTCCCCCTCCACGCCTGCTACATGTTCCATCCATCCTATCTTCCGTGCCAAATCCAAGACTCGGTTATTCATTAATGTTTTGTAAAAACGTTTCTTGCGGCGAGATGTGTCACCCCTAAACTCACAACCAGCAGAACACGATATCCGGTCGGCTGCACGCAAATCTTCATGCTACATTTGCGCATTCGCAGGCCCACGACACATCTCCGAATCATCTTCTTTCACAATCTAAAATCGCGTCGAATTGTGCAGAAAAGGACCCACGTAAAACGAAATCAACGTGTCTGGTTTCAAATACATTCACCGCTTCAGGGTTCAATACTTGTTTAATGTAACACTAATTTAACGTAGGTAAATATTTTTCTTACTTACACTTGCACAGAATGCAGATAACACGACAGAAGGAGGTCACACAACTTACCTGAAAAAATAAGAAACATAATACTGATTCAGACTATAAAGATAATAATAATAATAATAATAATAATAA
>Ga0131853_10024213_pt1 | contig 10957 bp, 7 predicted proteins | sample TergutLab28metaG_FD_92764 | JGI IMG/M metagenome (GOLD analysis project Ga0131853, IMG submission 92764) | Labiotermes labralis P1 segment gut microbial communities from Petit-Saut dam, French Guiana - Lab288 P1 (version 2) (version 2) | ecosystem: Host-associated > Arthropoda: Insects >...
TATCTGCCTAAAGAACATAATTAAATATAATATTATTTGACTCTAATTTCTTTATTAATCCTTTCTATTCTTCCAATGGCTTTCTAGATATTATCTACTAATAATGCAATTTCCTTTTTCGTTTATATTTTGTACATTACCTCCTTTCATAATTTTTTTTTTGTAACATCCATTTAATGCCTAATGTTTTGGTTGGACAGCTGTATTTGGTCGCTTCATTTTTCGGCGCTTATAATGTTTTAACGTTAGAGTGTTACCCATGTGCACGGCACGTGGTTGCTACTGTTTCTGTAATTGGCCCTCGGGCTGTTGAGCCAACACGTAAATAATTTTGAACCGAATTCGATTATTATTTACAGAATGTGTACAGTTTCGTTACAATATTGTGGTGGGAAAATGGGAATATCCCTAAGCGAAGAAATTGAAAGTGATCTGTTGACTTTCTTGAACCACAGAATGTGCAATGTAGATGTCAGAACTTACCGCAGCTTCTTCTCGCGCTCAAGGGAGTCTTCTAGTTCGTCCAGGGTCTGCTCCAGTTTAGCCTTGACTTTATTCAAGTGGTTAACTTTGTCTTCGGCAGCCTGAAAATAAACGTATTAAATTTAGTCTCGTAATTACAATACGATAGTAAAAAATGTACAGTTACGCTGTGATTAATTAACTCTTTAAACGCCGAGTTAAATCCCATCTGCCGTCTGCTGGCATTATTAGGGGCTCACCATATTTTACACGTTAGCGGGTTAAGGGTTAAGCATCATACCTGAAGGCACAACAATTCTTAACCTCAGCACCAGATTAATGTAAATGGTCATTTTTATACTTCAGGTCGGGGAAGAAGTCCTCGATACCCACTTAATAGAGGGTATATGGTATCATAGTATATAAAAGATGCTTTTAAACAAAGGTTTTTCATGTGATACTGTTAAAGTCGAATCACACAACAGGAATTCCTGCTAAGAAAGAAGTGTCACATTTTGAAATAACGGCTTCATTTATTACTAATAACTATGGCGCTTAAGAATATCGGTTGAGTAGAACTTATCCTGCTATATGTTTTTTGTTGAATGAAGTAATTTTCAATTTAAAAAAAAAATGAGAATCATAAATCTTCTGGATATTATGAAAATATATATTTTATCTTAACCCTTCAATGACGCTGGATTTTAAATTCCAACTAACGCCCAGAAAGAAGGGTTTAAATTTATATAAACTTTCAAGGCATTCACGAACGTACGGTGCACCGAGAACGGCAGAATGTGAAGAATAAAAGATCCGTACGGTGCACCGACGCCGGCAAAATGTCAAGATTTAGAGGCCCATACGGTGAAACGAGGCCGGAAGAATGTGAAGAATTAAAGGTCCATGCATTGCACCGACGGTTAAAACAAAATTCTGCAGAGAAGTGACCAGATTTTTTAGTGTATTATTTGTGTGGCTTTACCTGAAGTTCTTCAGAGGTCTTCTGGTTAGTTTCTCCCTGCTGCTTCTTTTCCTTGTTCAGCTTGTTGATCAGCTCGTCCTGATGAGCAATCTCGTCATTAAGGTTACGAATCTGGTGGTCTTTTGTTGCTTTGTCCTGCTCCGCCTGTTGTTGCAAAGGAAAACACGTCGGTTATTAAAATTATGATTTGTTAACACAGTTATAACAATTTAGTGCAATCCACGTCCCGCCCAATGGAGCGTTCAATGATCCACCGTGCCACGAACACCAACCAGACAATACAGCGATATTCCCTTTGAAAGAAGATGGGAAAATTGACGCAGATGTTTGTTGAAGATAAACTACTACTGATCACAATTGTAAAAAAAAAAATACTTGTTTCATGTTTTAAACATTTCTAGTAATTTTGATTAAGCATTATGTATTTTAACTCAACACCCACATAATTTGTTGTACTTGTATGCTTTCGTATATACCTCTGTGACGATGACCTTATGCTGGTAGAAACATGTAGGAGGGACATAAATGACAAGTGACGATTTATTACTAACTGTGCAATTTGTTCGATTTTGAGTGGAAAAAACAAATTAACGAACTGAATAACAAACAACTAACTGTATATATATATATATATATATATATATATATATATATAGGCCTGTTTTGGAAAAGTCATAATGGCCAGAAACTGCACAATTTTTTATGGAACTCAAAAAGCCTAATGACACGTTGAACTGAATCTACCATTCTACCAGGCTCTGGTAAAGGTTAAGCAGTTCCGTTACAGGCCCAGAGGGTTCCAGGAAGTTGAGGTTCCCAGATTTTGTGACAACGGTACAGGATGGTGGTAGGTTGTCAGCTTTACACACCGGCTGCCTTTACCCCCAGGAAATACTCCTGGTACTCATTTCTGTTAGAGGCTGAGTCGACCCCAGGGCCATAGTGCGATCGGAAGGATTTTATGTCAATGAAAAATGCACTGACACTAGCTGGGATAGATCCAGCGACCTTCCGATTTGTAGCACACTGTGCTACCGCGGTCCCCCCTCCAGGCTCTGGGCCAGATGAATTCAGCCCACACCCTTAAACTCAATTCCTTTAAGTACCACTTTAATGTTATCTCTTCATTCAAGTCCTTGCAGGACGTGCAGCTACACTCCTGTATGAGTTGCTCATCTTCACCAAACGTCGAAACCGATCCCGCCCACCTCATCCTTCTTGATTTGATCCTTTAATAATGCGGTGTCCCTTTTATCAAATCCCCGTGCACGGCAGATTTATCGCATAGGAAAGCTGCATCCGCCGGGATATTGCGACAGCCGCCGTGTTCAGAAACGTAAAAAATGGGAACTGTAGATAGAATAGTGCGTTTTTGTTAAAATGTGGTTACAATTGTATGTAAGATACGGGATAAGGGAAGAGTATCTAGAACATAGGTGACTAAATTTCGTAAGCATAAGAGTGTGAAGCATGTGCGAGCCATTAAATATGACTTCTTAGGGAATACTCTTGAATGTTCTAAATATGATGTAACCTCGAATCCAGGACGAGAAGGGACTTTCTTGTACGAAGATTAGTTGAAATACTGCCTACTGTAAACTAACAAACCTTCCGGGATTCTTTAAGTACTATGATCCTGACGATGGAGGCAAAATTCCCCTCCGAAATATCCATTGTAATTCACAAATACAAATTACCCAGTAATCCACAAGTCTTGAACCTTCCTTTGTTCTTTCATTTTGTCTCCCCAGTTTTACTTTGGAGTTCGGCTGGTTTAAACACAGCGCAATGAAACCAGCCTGAATCACAACCAATCCAAAAATAGATTATTAAATAACTAGTGACGCTAAAGTTATAATACGTACCCTCTTTCACGACGCTGCAAATATTAACAACCCATATCAACCAGAGAACTGCAGAGAATTATTATCTCTTACGAACACATTTGGCTAGTGTAATTCTCCCTACTTTCTTACCACATAAATTCCTTGTTCGGTTAGAAGGGTGTCACAAGAAGCCAGAAAATTCTGGAATTTCAACATTTCTGCTAATCATAAAGATCACCGTCTTCTGGGATGTACAGCCTCTAGCTTGAAGACGGAGGTGGAATGTCGTCCACAGTGTCTGTACGTTTCTATCACACTACACGGTGTCGTAATGTCGTAACAAAAAAGTCACAACCATCACGTATTTACCTTCTGGACAGTCAGTTCCAGGTCCTCGATGTCCTTCTTGAGACCAGCAATCTCCTGCTCGAGCTTCTTCTTGCCCTGGAACAGCTGGTTGCGGGCATCCTCTTCCTGCTGTAGCCGTTCTTGCGTGTCCTGGAAGGGCAAAGTTCAAACTATGAAATCCTGCTTCATTTAGAGACTAAATCAACCAAGAGCAATGAAAAAAATCTAGTAAGGGCACGGACTTGGGCGACATACAGTTTGACGTTATTTATTCCGTTTAGATATCCCTGTGCACGGAGCGTACTGCTGGGTCGTGACACGAGAACTTTGTATATAAAAAGTTGGATTTCGCTTAGTTTAACGGATCTCCCATCGCGGACGAGAGCCTCGACACGGCCGTACTAAGGACTATTCCGACAAATGGCAATATGTTCGTTTTCAGGGGGAAAAAATGTAGATTCGATGGAATTATGGTGTTGAAATCTGGAGAGAATCGGTCGCAAAGCCTGAAGACGCCTGCGTCATGAGCGGGAAAGTGAAGTGCTCGGCGTTTAGAGAGGCGGTAGGAGGGCCTGCCCCGACTTTTAATTATACACTGGCATTCGCCTTACAATCTGACTTGTCTTGAAAATATTCAGCTCGTACCGCGCAGTAAACACCCTTCGTCTCGGTTATAAAAATCAGTCAGTTGATGCTGTATAGGGAAATAATCGCTGTTTGTTCTGAGATCCATATGCAACACATAAACGCACTCTGTTTTTAGAAAGCAATTTTTTTTATTGTTAAATCTGGTGGTTCGTGAAGAAACCACGGGGTTTTTAATTGTATTTTATTCTGTGAACAAGTACGGCTTATGCAGCATGACTATAGGTTACGAATTCTTTCACCAACGTCAAAGTGTCTGACAGACATTTCGTGACGTAACCGCTAATCATAAGTGGGAAGGCAATGACCCTACAACTGTGTCCATTTCGTCTACCATAAGAGACTGTGTTGACTGCAGATAAACCGGCACTGTGTAACTGATTACAGATGAACCGACACTCTGTTACGGATTGCAGATAAACCGGCATTGTGTTACTGACTACAAATAAACCGGCACTGTGTTACGGACTGCAGATAAACCGGCACTCTGTTATTGATTACGGGTAAACCGGCACTGTGTTACCGACCAGATAAACAGGTACTGTGTTACTGACTACAGATAAACCAACATTGTGCTACGTACTGCCGATAAACTGACACTGTGTTACTGACTACAGATAAACCGGCACTGTGTTACGGACTGCAGATAAACCGACACTATATTAGTGACCACAGACAAACCGGCACTGTGTTATTGACTACAGACAAACAGGTACTGTGTTATGGACTACAGATTAACCGGCATTGTGCTAGGTATTGCAGATAAACCGGCACTGTATTACTGACCAGATAAACCGGCACTGTGCTACTGACTACAGATAAAACGACACTCTGCTACGTACTGCAGATAAACCGGCACTGTGTTACTGACTACAGATTAACCGGCTTTATGCTGGGTACTGCAGATAAACCGGCACTGTATTACTGACCAGATAAACCGGCACTGTGTTACTGACTACAGATAAACCGGCACTGTGTTATGGACTGCAGATAAACCGGCACTGTGATATGGACTCTGATTTGTGCAGTTTGCTACAGACAAAGTTCACATCGGTTTGATGACTAGCCAGAAAAAGAGGATGGGAGGGAGACCAAAAGAACTTAGGAGATCAAAATTTTTAGTTCAAAGATTTTATTGCCTTGAAATTCCGCGTTGCTGTACGCGTTATAATATTCCAACGTAAATAATATTTAATATCAAACATGCTACAGAATGGGTGGTAAAAAGAGCACGCGCGTCTCCGAACTTCAGTGTGGCCCAAAAACAGAGTTCAGTAAAACCGTTTTTGACAATGACGCCTGGAACTCGTCAGCATATGTTTATATGCACAGTTCAGCCTACGATCTGTAATGATCACTGTAACACTAGCTGCTTTATACCTCCATCAGTTTACGGTGCAATAAACTACAAGCACAGGACTGATTAAATACTACATAACCTTTTTACGATATACATAAACAGACGTATATTTAGCTTCAAATCTATTTTAAGTTTATATTCGTTTTCCGCAAAATTGTGACTGACCCCCTGATTTCCGTCTCTCAGCGGTACTGAAATTGATAAATTTGTTTTTCTTCCATGGCTGTGTGTACCAAAATATGCTCCTTTTTCTGGGGGAAAAAAGTCATCGCCGTTCCTGTACAGACAGCCTCATATTCAGTCTGCGCGCTGAAATGATGTGAGTTAAGCTGACTGCTGATTACGTTAATGTTTCGTTCTACCTTCGGTTTAAGGTTTGCTGATACGTTTGGAGTGTGTCAGTTCCACTCAAACTTCACAAGCTATTTATAGACGATCTGGAATTTTCGGAACCATGCGGTAAGTTTTCCGTCACCACGCCCCGACGCTAGTCTCTCTCTCTTTCTCTCTTCCAGAAAAATCTCTAAGTTTATAATTTGTCAAGTTTAGTCTGTTGCAACAAGTGTGGGAGGAACCGGTTATTTAAAATGTTACCAAGCGCCGATACATCCGAAAACAAAGTAAACATTCGGGAGGGTGTGTCCTAAAAGCAACCGAACCTTTAGGCGGAAGTGTACCTTAGGATTTATCACCAATATTAGAAGGATACCTTATAACTGGCTATCACCCGATTCCTAAGAAGAGTTTGTTTTTTTGTCTGATTCGTCTCCCATTCGAACCGGCAGCAGTAAATCGCATGAATTCTTAAACAAACACAGAACACATATTTGAACACACAAATCTCTTGTTTGTTTCTAGTAAAGTTTAATAAACTTTATGGTTTTTGTACCGTGTATTTGGATACAATTATGTAACGTAAACCAAATGTAATTTCAGCATGAAAAACATGCAAAAAAAAAAACTACATTTACAAATGGTCTTCCTGATGGCGAACACATGATGTTCGAAACATACGGAAGACGCCAAGAACTGAATTGAAACATTAATTTTTGAAAAGTGTCCCTTTTGTTGGTTTACGTTACATAATTACATAAATTTTAATATATTTTTTTTAAAAGTGGACCTCACGAGGTGCTCTAACGAAATAAGTAACAACTTGACTAACACACATCAGCACAACGAATATTTAATGGAGTATATAGGCTACATGTTTCGACCCGTTAACAGGTCATCATCAGGCCTCCAGCAGAATAAGTCTGAGGCGTTGTTTAGATATTGGGATCCCAATATAATTTTTATGTATGTTCACATTTGTAAAAATATTGGGATCCCAATTTCTTAGCAACACCTTTGACTTATTCTGCTGGAGGCCTGATGATGACCTGTTAACAGGTCGAAACATGTAGCCTATATTTATCTTAGTAATTAACCAACTTGGCGCACAAAATTTTTGTTTTACAAAAAGTTTTATTTCATGACTCTACATGTTTCGAGCACCATGCAGAGGCATGAAATAAAACATATTGTAAAACAAAAATTTTGTGCATCAAGTTGGTTAATTACTGAGATAAATATACTGAGATGCACCGTCAGCAAAACATCAAAAACTGTAGCCTATATACTTCAATAAATATTCGTTGTGCTGACGTGTATTAGTCAATTTGTTACTGAATATTTGCGTTGTTTCCTACTTTAGAGCGATATGCTTCAGTGTTGGCAGACAAGTTTCTGTTTTCGAAATAACGTTAATCTGTCTGTAAGGTACACTGCAGGGACCGAAAATAAAAATAAAAAATCCATTTTTGGAGTGCTGTATACACAACAAAATTGATGTTTGTGAACGTATTTTTGCTTCATATCACAACCTTTGCTTTTTTGGGACGGACCTGCAAGATCAGTTGTTTCTTTCAAAGAACGGGCGGGCATCTTCTTACAGAACAGACGCCAGGGTGTTTAGCTTGACACGAAAAGTGCTTAGCCCTGCTGGTACATGACGCAGAACGCAGTACGCTTAAGCTCCTAGCTATGTCTCTGGCCGCATGCCAAGACTAGAAAACCGCACGCTCGCCGCACTTTGTCACTTCTATGTCATCGTCGCTGGTTATTTCCGTCGGTGGGACGTCCACTCGTTTTAACAGCGTCGGTGGCAGGATGGAATTCATAGCTCAGTACACTCCCTCCCTCGGGCACGGCTTTCCAAAATATCTTTTAAATTAGTCCGCGCGGAACGAAGACGGAACAGAAATGCATGTCATGAACAAGAATTCGTTCATTCGCAGAAAAAAATTATCTACCATTACTTGAATGCGGCTCTTTCAACAAACACTCCAATGGCACATTCGCCAGTGTTTAAGTACACAATGTCTCTTTGTGTACAAACAATTTGAATGGTTTGCCAACTGTCAGTATCAAATAAGTGGAGATACGTGGGTTTGGGTACGAGCGATCTTTTGGCAAAGACCACTACAATTCACAATCCTTCTGTTATTACTCCTTATTTCACTTCAACAGTGTCCACATTAAATAACTGTTTTAATGATTACATAAGATATTTAGGGCAGTGGCTGATCGTATGCATTTTGGCACATCGCACTTTGCAGATGGAAACCGACGTTTCGAAAAAACATGCCACATCTGTCTTCAGGATTTAAGAATTAGGTTCTGGCTTATCCCTAAACCAGAAGCAGCTGGTCACTGAGGAATGTCGATACGCACGTGCAAGACTACATTGTGACAAAGACCATAACCTTCAAATAAAAAGGGTTTTATCCTTCTGTGAAGGCATTTCTACACGGTTGGAAGAAGGAACAGTCCACATTTTACGAGTATCCGTAAATAAAAACATAGCAGTGGTGTGTATTACAGGGAATACAAACACGAGAAATACGAAGCTCTCGACAGCCCCACCTGCAGTCGCTCTTAATTTAACTCCGTCTTGGAAACCGCTCACATCGTACCAAAATTGGCGTGGGTCATCCGCTGGCAACCCGAGCCCTTGCTCCGGTTACGGCGTATCCTCTCGTATCTCCTGCGCTTCGCCTAACAGTTCCCATCTTACTACGGCACGCAGGAGCCATTTTTGTTATACAAACTTACTTGTGCTTGCGGCATGCAGAGGCCATTTTGTTATACCAGTTTACGTGCGCTGGCGAATCGGACGGCGCGTGACATTATCCGTTGTAAAAAAATAAAAGACAACCAATAATTTATATCTTTGTCACTCAGTTTAGATGTTCATATGAAAACAAAATCTTGTGTACTTCCTTGTGAACATTTCGGTTTCGGTTGGGGCTGTTCAAAACTCGTGCGTGTTAAAGAAATAGCATTTCTTATACGGCCATTAAATTCGACAGTCTCCTATGAATGAAGCAAGCACTTTGAAGAACAAACCGAATTTGAATTTTATTTAAATATTAAGTTCGTTTCTCACAGGGAAAGCAACGCTCTTCCATTCGGAAGATAAATCAGTGAATGCTGTGTAGGGAAACAAGCACCTTTTTTTTTGTGTGTGTTCGTGAGTCATACAACACACACACACACAAACGAATAATGTGTAAAGAAGCAGCGTTTATACTCTTAGCCCTGGCTGTGCATACACAAACCACTAGACTTGAAATGAATGACAGTTACAAAGCGCAATCCACGGAAATTAAGTTGGTGTGTGGTCGTAAACTTAGGTTCAGTTCTTCTGCGGTACAAGGCTGCATCGTAGGGCGAGGTTTCGAGGAGTTTGGAAGAAACGTATTGCCCCAATCTTCAAGACCCACTACAATCCTTCGAAATGCCAGTAACAGCCCACCCAGTGACACAGCGTCATATCCAAGAATACCCGAATTCCCACATAAACCCGGTAAGAACCTCACATCTCGCGTGGTTGACATGAATTTTATTCACTTCGTAGTATGAGTCAGCTCTGGAGTGTAGGTTACTGGAGCCCGTGAGTCAGGAGTATCCGCAAATAGCCGACCCCGTGGGGTGGAGCGATGGCGACTGTGGCAGCTGCAGTCTCTCAGTCAGTGCCAGGCTCCGCGCCAGGAGCCCTGCCTACACACCCGCCTGCGGCTCCAGCACAAATCGACTGTTCACACCGCTCTCGGGTTTCACGCAGCCAGTCTTTATCCCCACCAAAAATGTTCACAACATCGGTATTTATGTCAGCTGTAACTTCTACTTCATAATGTGGTTTTCTGTTCCCTGCTTCAAGGCCTCCCCCCCTCCCCTCCCCCAAATTCAAGAAAGCTACAAAAAAAATAATAAATGCAGCAAATATTTGGACAGGAGATATTTTGCGGGGCAATGAAACAGCTGGACCACGCGAGGAAGGCAGTAAAAATATACGTATAGAGTGCCAATTGCCTTACTGCCTTCCCCCCGTAACATAAACATTGCAAGTGCTCTTTACCTTTTAGGTTTTTTTTATTTCAGAATAACCCGAACGATACGCTTGTTTTAAACCCACGTATATAAAACGCACACAATACGTTTTTGTAAAGCAGCACTCAACTGTGGTTTTGAGAAACACTTAAATTTGAGGGGTTATCAGCTGTTAAATTACTTTACCGGCAACAGGATTCCGGACGTCTGCAAAGGCGGCCATGCACGTGACGAAACACGATCGCGGTCTTTCCAACAAACTATTAGAGTTTCCTTTCCTCTTTTTAATTCAATTGTACGGTGGTAGAATATATTTTTTTTACAAAACCACGTTCGTTACTCAAGCAAATAACATCCACACCCAGGTCTACCACGACAATACATATTTTAACAAGTAAATAGTTTTTAAGATTAATTTCATACATTTAGGATATTCTTAAAAAAAATTAACACTAAATATCTGGCTCTACAATCTGAAACAATGCGCAATTATGGAAACAAAAATAACAGAAAAGTTTCTGGCAAAATTTTTATACACCAGTAACGGACAAACCCTTCTGCCACAAAACTGTGAGGCGTAATTTCTCCCTTAATCACGACAACGTCTCACTGATAGCTCTGGGTGGAACAGTGAGCTGGTCTGTATTATTCTGACAAATAACACATCTGATGTCACAGACTGGTCGCAATAAACAGGTCTTGTAACAGGATACTCTTTCCATAATTCCTCTCGCAAAAGAAATGGACTGGCTTGCACCTACAACTACCGCTGAAAAGCTTCAATAGGGAAAGTTAAGAAAATGATATTTAAAAAACACACTTTCTTTCTCCACATAGCCTTGTTACAAATAATAACATTTTAAAACCGTGAAGACGAAATTAAACATGAACTATTCTTAAAGTGAATCTTATATTTATTGGACCGTGCATCATTGTGATAGTTGAGGAATAGAAGACCAA
>Ga0131853_10024215_pt1 | contig 10956 bp, 7 predicted proteins | sample TergutLab28metaG_FD_92764 | JGI IMG/M metagenome (GOLD analysis project Ga0131853, IMG submission 92764) | Labiotermes labralis P1 segment gut microbial communities from Petit-Saut dam, French Guiana - Lab288 P1 (version 2) (version 2) | ecosystem: Host-associated > Arthropoda: Insects >...
CAAATTTCAATGCTGCTTTAGCTGTAATGTTGTGAATTCTTAACTTTGTTTCTTTGTTCATTTGTTTTCCAAAATGTCTCCGTATAGCTCCGTTTATTTTGTTGTATGTTTGCAATTTATCTCATAAATGAATATTTGTCTTCATGCAAAATATCCGTTAATCTTCTCAGATTTATAAAAGGAAAAATTTTCTTTCACTCTTTATTTAAGTCCTCAAATAACGTTTTTCTTTGATAATCCGTCCAGTGCGAGTCGATTTATTCGATGTGGGCAGACTGAAGAAAGGACGGCCACGACGAACCTAATACTCCCTTTTCAGAAATTTGCGAAGCCCACAATACAGTTCAGTTTATCCCATATAAAAAAAATTCACATGCACGCACTTACTTTCCTTAAACAGCAATGAGCAGTGTTTGAGAATGTGGTAACGGTCTTTGTCAACTGCTATGATGTTGTACTGCCCATTCAAGATTTCTGCAAAAGTGACTTAAGTGAATGTCTTTTTGTAGAGGAGATTATTTGAATTTAGAACATTGATTTACTTTGTGTGAAGCAGGAATCGATTTATATTATTTACCGACATCCTTAAAATTCATCAGTATCATAATGGGAACATTATTACTATACGATGATATTGCTTAATTTTCTAATACGTATATATTTGAGGAAAAATGGTCGGGTGCTGTTGATGAATTGGGGCAACTGATAGAATTTTGTATGTCTGTTAGTCGCGGTTTGAACCTGAAAAACCCAAAAATAGGAGTAGGAGCAACCATTTAACTATTAATGATTGTGATGTGCTTAACCAGGGGGTAGAGAAGCACGCACTAAAATATTAATAAAAATGCAGAAAAATGTGTCGTCTCGAATGCGTTGGAATTAACAAAGAATAAATAAAGAGTAAGAACACAGATTGATTAATTTCCTGTGCTATATTATTCACCTCCACAAAATAGTCAAATTTCTTAGGCCATTTTATCCCTGCAGTTTTCTTCTCTGTTGTACATGTTTTACCTTCTGTACATGTTGAATTCTAATTTGTCTCGTGGGTTTTGTTGCTATTTTTAAGTTGTCTTATGTGTAATTCTTGTTGGTTGGCCGTGTGTATTGTTGTAGTTGTCTTAAGTGTGTTGTTATTTTATGTGTATTTGTTGTACTGTGTGTGCATTGCTGTTTTTTTTTTACTTTAGATGCCAGACTGCTGGCTAGAAGTCAGTATTCGGAATATCCTGCAACCGGGCAACTCAACACGGGTTTCTCTTGGTTTCCCTGTGTCTAAAAGCAAATGCTGAAATGTTTTCCAAGATTCCAAGTTGCCACTACATGCTTCTCATGTAGCCCTCCCAAATTAAATTTAGTCGTGACCAATTTCATGTTTTGTGTACATGTAAATTAACCACTTCCACCAGGTATCAACACAATTGCTGTAAATAATAATTATAATATTAATTGTTATATTATTATTTTTATTATAAATGAGCCCACACAGTTTGGTTACTCGCATACTCATTTGGAGCTCATTCAGCCACTCACCCGCCTGTATTACACACCGTCAATATCACAGTCAATATTTTGTTCAAACACATAATACAGAGTAATGAGCGTTGTGGAGCTTAGCAAAGTCTCCACTCCGTCACAAAAATCAGCTCCATTCTGAATTCGACCAGTCGGTTTCCTCATTAATATCAGAGTTGTGTTAAACTTATACAAAATAAAAATTATATGAAATATAATTAGTAATAGGAAAGTTTTTCCATCTGGTTTCATGCAGCAGTGAAGTTAACAATATGTCTCATTATCCACAGTAAATGTGGCATTTTTATAAAATGAACTGTGACAGTTAACCTTTACACAGTTCAGGTGACCAATGACACTGTTTGTCAAATAATTTACACTACTTACGTGGGAAACTGTAAGCTTCGAAATATCCAGTAATGTTCCAGTTTCTGACATAGCCATAGAGTGTCATGTACATATTTTGGCTGTAGAACACAAGAAGTTGAGAATTAGACACAACTTGTAATACGTTTAAATGTAGATAATCCAGTTGCCTTCAAGATTTAATCCCTTTTGTTTGATGGATCTAAGAACTTGAGTATTAACATATTGGTTACAATGAACGTAAATATATATGTTTATATCCTTCCCAATATTGCGATATAAATATCTACGTGTAGAGGGTCCACCATTTTTCTGTATTTAATAATGTTTCAATGTTTCAAAGAATTTAACGAAGTTTCTGTGTTCACATTAATTTCGACCATTGCTGAAATACGAGTATTATATGCAGATACAGAGGGATAAATGTCGACATTTGTAAAGACAAGTTTTCATCCTTATTTCTAAAAGTTTAAAGACGGCGATATCACGAATAAAAGATATAAAATATTATCAATTCATGTGATAGCGTCCACACAGTTATGTGTCAATATATGAAACCCCCAGTGAGTAACTTGAGACGCCGTAACAAGCATTAACGTTTTATGCGTGGCTTACTTGAAACATGAACACTTTTCACAGCGATACAGTGTCAGATAAGTATTTATATCTATAAATTTTTACGGGTAACAGACATTCTCCTAGAATTTAAATGTAGAATCAGAAATAGCTTGAGATAATGCTTTCTGTTGTTAAGATCTTAGAATTGCCCCAATCCCTGTTAAATTTTATACTCGGATATTCCACAACGGATTTCAACAAACAGCTACAATAACCCAAATTTTCTATTGAAATATATTGAGATATATTTTTCTGCAGTTGGGTTTTAAGCTTTCTGGTGGACGTCCCTTCAATGGATCTCCATATTGGGCCACCTTTGGACAGTTTGTACAGCCGTCTGTAGAAAGAATTATTACAGCAGTTTGGTTTCCAATTTTGGGATTTATGTTAGACAGGGGACTTATTTCATAATGGAGTTTAATTTCAATCTATTTACCTTCTCAATATTTCGATGCCAAATTCAGTAAATTTGGAGACTGAATAGTCTTGTCTTCTGCTTATCAAGGTAACGTAGGATGAAATGTATTAACGGGGGAAAACTGGAAAGATTATTAAAATAAATCACTGTAATATCACAATAAAACGCAACGTTTTTTATAGCCAATACGACTCTGGAAACAGAAACTACATCCTTCAGGTTATTTCGATTTACCACCAAAAAGCAATGAATAAACAGTTGATATTGATACCCACCTGATAACATACGCTTCGCAGGAAACATTGCTCGTGGTTCCATTAGGAGGATAATATACGACTGTGCCGCAGTCAAGATTGTCCTCAAAATCATTGGGGTAGTGCAGCTTGTAGTACCAAGGGCGGAGACTTGCAAACTGTAAGAACACGAACATAGTAACATAGTAACATAGTAACATACTTCTGGTGACTGGAATTTATTAATTGTAACGCTTTTAACTTTATTTGATTTTATTTATTTTCGATTAGGATGTACAGAGGTTTGAATCCTGGTCTCCTGAAGATCTAGTTGAGCAGAAGGAATTGGATCAGCCGTGAGACTGTGCAGCTGGTAATGGAGTGTTGGTTCAAGATCCATTATGACTACAAGAATTTAATCAATATACTTATAACTTAACATTTCAGTGCGGTCATCTGACCGTTGTTGTGTCGAAAAGCAGTAATTGTAAAAAATTGTAAATATTTTTTTGCAGAATTTGTTACGCAACAAACAAAGCACATGCGCTGTATTAAATTCCCACTGCCATATCTTTTACACTATTTCAAACACGGCAATATTTTCGAAAATTGAACACAGAATGTGCTTCTTGAATTTTTTATTAATTTTGCTTGAAATTTTGCTTACTTAAAGAAGAAGTGACGATTTATGATAATAATTGCAAGTATGCCTTTTATAGAACATCCGACATGCTTGCCAGAATTCAAGAGAATTTTTTTTCCCCACAGATTTGTGAGAGATATTTCATATTAACTTTCATGGCAGATCGTCGAGTGGAATCCGAGTTGTTGCAATCAGAAAGACAGACACGACGCAGCAAATACTCCAACAATTTAATGTTGCGAAAGGCCCTAATATTTGATTTTGTATTATAGCGTCTTTTCACAGACCTTGCATGAAACTACTCACATTTACTTTTAAAAATAAAACGCGAGGATCTTTTCTAATCAATATTCAATAATTATCCATAAAACGTTCAGTTACACGAACGTACTCAATCTGATATGCTCTATTGACAGTTCGTTAATGGAATCTAAAATGAAATATGAACCAAGCAGCAGTTTTAACAGCTGTATATTTCAGGAATCCTCTCAATACACGAATCCTGTCAATACCCTAACACATAACTCAGTCCAATTAAAATTGCCCAAAACCTTAGTTCCAAGGTTGCAGCCATAGCAAACCAAATTTAACGTGGCGATTAGACTCACAAAGAAAATAAGCAACATGTTGGTTTTAACTCCTGTAGTTCATGGAAGAAGAAATGTGTAAACTTTCTGTGCCTCTTCCTTCCCTTTGCATAGTGAAGACAGTAACGCGCAGTTATGGTACATAACTTTCTGTGCCTCTTCCTTCCCTTTGCATAGTGAAGACAGTAACGCTCAGTTATGATACATAACTTTCTGTGCCTCTTCCTTCCCTTTGCATAGTGAAGACAGTAACGCTCAGTTATGGTACATCCGCCGTTTACTGAAGGTTTTTATTCGTAAAATAAACACAGAATTCTGGACGTTGTTTTTAAAACCTGTACAAATTTTTTCGCTTCTTGTTGTGCCACATTTCATGATCGAACTTCTGGCTGGACAGAAAGTATGAAGCAAGTGAACAGACATTCTTGGTCGTAATAAAAATTGTTACCAGATTATACCTAAAAGAAATTTAAAATTATTGATTTTCATCGTGGAATTTGCATTCTTTTTTTCACGAAACCAAATTATTTGTGTCAGCTAAATGACCGCGTGTGTAACTGTGTTTACCTGACAGACAGTAATGTGATATCGGCTCCGTCGTCTGTAAGAATGTCAGAAATTTCGCAGAACTTCTGTGGATGTGCAGCGCACTTGTAATGGCGTACTGAATTGTGAAATTTGATTCATAATGTCCGTCCCTCTGTCTGTCTGTCTGTCTGTCTCTCCGCACTTAATATCTCATAGAGAAATATTAGGTGAATTTTCGAAAATGTCTCTAGAAAATTAATATTCCGTTAAAATCTAAGAATGAATTGGGTAAAGGATTATTAGCAAAGTTATATCTGTCTGTTCTTTTGTCCGTCAGCATGTCAGCATGTGACAACTCTTTTGTTACTAGATGCGTTTTTATTAGACTTGTCTGAATTCGGTTTCGACGATCTATCGAGAAAATTATGTAATTACTTAATTATGACAAAAATAGGAGTACTTGGTATTTCAGCCTATTTGCATTCAAAATAACATAAGACTCAATTATTTTTCAAATAAGAACATTTATAGGCAATTCAACAGTTCTGTTCTAAACTCATATCTCATAATCAGTAAATTTTTCTGCAACTGGTACATTTGATGAGATAATGCGGGACACTTTACAGCGCCAGACATTAGAGAGACTAATGCCTTATGGCGTACTGTGAAGATTACTTTTTAAATGTTAGTTTCATTAAGAAGTGTTTTATATTTTGAATTTAATATCAAATTAATCTGCATTGTGGCGTGCTAAGCCTCAGAATTTTATTATCCAGAATATAAACATTCAATTTTTATGTTTTCCTTAATAGGCTCTATACTATTTAAAACTAATACTATTTCATTTTATTAATTTTTCCAACACCCCGACATTATAACCTTATATGCCTTCCCGATATACCACTTGCATTATCTTCACCGTGTAACATAACAAGCATAACCACCACTTCACTCAACACTCACGACTTCTACCTTACTACAAACTGCAAACTTCTATGTTTTTTGCAGCAAATCTCCGCAGCTTCATTACTTTCCTCTTTCAAATGCCTCAAGAAAGTAGACCAAATTGAATTTCAGGAAACGATGGAAAATTTAGCTGTGACCAGTTTATGTTAAAAATCATAAGTGGGTAATTTCTGCCGAGTTAAACCAAATTATTTCTTTGAGTTTACGTTAATTTATGGTTATTTAGACATCTCTACACTAGATTACGTCAGTGTGTCAGCACAGACGCAGTGACGAAAGCTATTTTGCTACTTCGAACTTGCTGGCCGCACGGTATGAGGTGTAGATCTGCATCGGTTTATTCTCTAATTTATGATAACTTAGGATTTAGAGTTCTTTCCTTAGAGCTAAGAAATGTGGCTGAATTCCGCGATTTCTCATTGGTACCTCTGTCAGAATTCTATGGATGTATGTTCTAATAAATATCACCTTGACACAAGTGTGACAGCAGTCTGTTGTTTTGAGCGTGTTGTTTACTTTCTGATAGTTTGTATGGACCGTGGTTCGTGTTTATCATGGAATTTGAATTTTATAAAACAAATATGTTGGGGACTCCAATTGAATGGCGGTATGTATCATATGAACAAAACATACAAAGGAAACGTAAGCCACATCTGTTTCTTAATAGGCAGAGTTGACGTCAAAATTATGTAATCCTTACCTCTTGTCATCCAGAACCAGCAATTTCACCTTTTGTCTTTGCAGTGTAAATACCGCTGTGTTGGTACAATGAAAAATATTCTAACCCCTTTATAATGAAATCGGGTTACGTGAAACCTCATCTAAAGCGATAGATAGTGTGTTGCACCAATTAAATCCTCACGGTCCACCAAGAAATTATTTGCCGCAGTTGACACAACTCTCGATTAAACGACACAAAATATTCAGTAATTTTCTGACTTTATAAATATGATCAGATAGTCAGCAAAATGCTGGTTTTTAATTCCTCTAATTCATGATTAAATATAATATGTAAATTCTGTTTGAACTTTCTTTCCCTTCTCACAGTAAACACAGTGGTCGCAAAGTCAACATTCATCGGCTGTTCTCCCACGTTTCCTATTCGCTAAAGCAACCAGTAACCTGAACGTCTTTTTTAAGTCATTCTTTTCCTTTCATTATTCCAAATTTCCAAGTACATACAGAAATACAATTTCATACTAGGTGAGACCAATTCTGCTTAAATTTGCAGCTTAGATTTTCGGTAAATATCCTAAACTTCCTTGTTAGTTTTTCTCGGTTAGTGATACAAATATTAAGTAAATTGCATAGATAATTGTTTGGGTAGAAATGTGAGTCAGCTTCAGATAAGCTGCATTCTGTTTTTTATACCTTCATTGTTGCAGGCACTTCACACACCATGTGGTTTTCTGGAAAATTTTTGCACAAAATTTAATCAACGCACGGTGCCTTCTGTAGCCAGTAATGAATTGGAGGTGTCAGGAAGCAAATGATACTGACAATAATATATGATATCAGACATTGACCGAATGATTTCAGAATGGCTGAAATTCTACGTGAAAAATTAATTCGTGGTTACCAGAATACAAAGCAGCTGTGTCTGCCAATGACTTGTGTGTTTATGTGTTTTGACCTGACTCCAATGCTTCTTGTAGGACTGGAATTTACACGATTCATTTGTTAGATTTTCAAACTTCAACTTCAAATTTCAAAATTCAATGATTTTAAAAGGTAAAACGTTGTTGACTTTTTGGAAGAGTTACATAGTTATTTTCAACTAAAAGATGTACCTGCGGAAATGAAATTACAAATTGCAGTGAAATCTATTACTGGTGAGTACACACAGCAATGAGTTCTCACAATTTATAAAGAACTGAGAAACTATGATCACTTCAAGCAGGCTGTCACAGAATTTTCATGTAGACCTCAAATTCAATCACAAGTACGCTGTTCGATATTTTCCAAGACTAATTCTATTAGAGAGTGGACGAGAGTCTGTGTGCGCATTTTTTACGGTACGCAACGATGGCGGCAAATTTGACATGGAAAATGTCTGATTTGGAGATCATTGACCCTATCGGTGGCCACTACACTAATTAAATACAGGGCGTAATTTTGTCCGCAAATTTAAAAACAACACAAGAAACATTAGGCTGCTCATATAAAGGAGGGTGGTGAGAGAAGAAACAGTTCGAACCGCGAACCACCAATATCTATGCTAGAGCACAGCTCGTTCGCTGAACAAAACCACAGCGGATATACACGCTACAGAGGAAATTCGATCTGTGATCAAAATAAGCATTACAACCAAAACTGGACAGGCCGAGATTTGTAGGCATCTTCACTTCAAAAGCGGTAGCGCAGCCAGCTGTATCCAACTTCTCACTCGTACAGTCCGAAAAGAACGAATAACGATTCCGGTGACAGCAATGTACATTCATAAATGTCCGGTTACGAAAGGATCTGTTAGCGAAGGGCTTAAGAGCACCTCAACAACCAGTAGTCAAAGGAGCTTTGATAACCGCTTTTGGAAAATGAACAAGAAGAAAAAAGAGACACGCCTTGATTGATTTCTAAATACATGGATTCAGCTATGAGCAGGTGTTTATTGTAGCTCCTAAACTAGAGCCTGCTGCCATCTTGAGAACAAATTTCCTGAAGGAAAATAACATCGTGATAAACTTAACTGAAGCAAGTTTCAAACACGAATGGATGATTATAATTGTGAACATGAGTTCTGCTATGATTCGTTGTCGAAGAAAAAAGTGAGAGTTGGCCTTATATCCACCCCGGAATTTCAACTGAACTTTTGGAATCACAAAGACAACCTGACCGAAAGGATTAATAGCGGGTGCTCAGACCACACAAGCATCAATGCCTATGCTGCATCAAAGTCAGAAGGAATTACTGAATATCTGTGATGGGGTTCAAAGTGGATCGAGTAGGCTACTACGCCGGAAATTACGCAACATTTGTAGCTGATGACGTAAGTCAGTGTGAAGAACCAGTTCCAGACAAAAGTTCTACGAGTGATGATAACCATTTTGACTTTACTGTGAGTTGTTATGTAATAATGAAGTTGGTTCTGGAGAAGAAGGTAAAGGTAAAGCAGTCCCGGTACAGGCTCGAAGTACACCAGAGGTTTCCTGGAAATTAAGGTTCCCAGGTTTCGTGACAACGGTACAGGATGCTGTTAGGTTGTCAGCCTTACGCATCGGCCGTATTTACCCCGAGGAATTGCTCCTAGTACTCATTTCTGTTAGAGGCTGAGTCGATCCCAGGGTCTTAGTGCGATCGGAAGAAATTTAGATCAATGAAAAATCCATTGGCACCAGCCGGGATCGAACCAGCGACCTTCCGATTTGTAGCAGAGCACCTGAACCACTGTGCCACCGCTGTCCCCGGAGAAGAAGATAAACAGACATAATCATGTGAAATTATAGGTAATCTGCTGACACAGGAGACTGAAATAAAACTGCAGTCTGAATCTATGGACGTCTGGGCACTTAGCTCTCACGATTTTCGCAAGAAATTGGATGAGTCAGGTAATCCTAGTACAGGGCTCATTTTACGACCAAACCAGGCCTGTGTAATTAATCTGAGCATGAATTCGAAGTGCAATTTTCATAGCCCATCGTCGGCCATACACAACCAATACAATCTTCAGTGTGGCCAGTTGACCGAGGACAAATAAAGCGAACGATGACAGACATTGTTTTGGAAATTTCTACTTCAGGTTACTTGAACCAATTAACAATTTTACTAAGTGAAGGAAAGGACCCCCGCATATATGTAGACGAAAGGAAAGTGAACAGGTAAATTTTGCCTGAAAGAGCAAGAGTCCCACCCTTTCAAGAGCTTTTGCAATAGATCCATTTTTCCAAGTTACTACTAGGATTCATTCTTCTTAGGCATTCCTACAGATAAGCCTAAAGAAGGAAACTCAGACGACACATTTTTTGTTTTACTCGCAGTTATATCAATTTACAAGATGTCCAAATGGATTTAGAATATCTCTCCAGACTTTTGTAAAAGCGCTCATTTGGCACTCGGGTCCGATACGTATGACTAAGCGCTAGTATATATTGATGAAAGCATTGTTCATTCCCCGAACTTCGAGCTGCATCTCAAACACTTGGACACTGCTTAGTGGACTCGCTAGGGCAGGTTTCTCTGTGAACGCGGGGAAATGTAATTTCTGTAAGATAAAAATGTCTTTCTTAGGGCACCTGATCAGACAATGGGTAGTATCACATGATCCACGAAGGATAGTAGATATCTTGAAACACCCAGCCCCAAGAAATCAGAGACAGCCTCGCCAGGTTTTAGGCACCGCTAATTATCGTAACAGATTTGTAGTGAACTACGCAGACGACGTAGCGCCTCTACTTCAGTTACTTAAGAAGTGAAGCAAGTGGAATTAGTCTTTAGAGTTACAGAAAGCATTTTAAAAACTCAGGGAAAATTTACTAACATCCACATTGTACAACCACACGAGGCCCTACAGTATACAATTAACAGTGACGCAATTGGCAGAATAATCGCGGTTATGTTGATACAAACAGAGAAAGCGAAACACACATAGAATCTACATAGTCACGAGTGCTACACAGACGGAACGCCGATATTCATTTGCCAACCAGGATTTGCCATCGATTATGCATGCGTTAGACAAGTTTAGAACCTTCAATTTCGGCCACAAATTCTACTTGCGCACTAAAAATACAGCCTTTTATTTCTTAGGGAAATGTGCAATAACTTCTAACCGCATCATTAGATGGGTTATGCAGATACAGGAATATAATCTTCATATAGCAACACATCAGGGGACCTGATAGTTTCTGGCAGACACAATAAGTGGAAATCCGGCGGGCTTGTGTGAGCGTGACACTAAGAATCTCTTAAAGTGAAGGGTATGGTGGTAGTCACTGTAAACTTAGGTGTTGATAAATCGGCAGAAAAAAAGTCTGAAAGATTTTTCAAAGAGCCAGGCTCGCGACAAATCCAGGAAGTAATCGAAATTGTGGAGCAGAAACTAGAAAATTCTAGTAAAAATATCATGGGATAGAATGACATACTATA
>Ga0131853_10024217_pt1 | contig 10956 bp, 6 predicted proteins | sample TergutLab28metaG_FD_92764 | JGI IMG/M metagenome (GOLD analysis project Ga0131853, IMG submission 92764) | Labiotermes labralis P1 segment gut microbial communities from Petit-Saut dam, French Guiana - Lab288 P1 (version 2) (version 2) | ecosystem: Host-associated > Arthropoda: Insects >...
CATTGCTGTGAATGGCTGTCATATGGACATCTCCTCCTCCCCCCTCTCCTCCTCCTCCTCCTCCTTCATGAACCTCAGCCTTTTCTACTCTTGCTCCAGTTTCTGGATGCAATTGTTAGAAGCTTCCTCACGGCTAAAAGTTTTACAGGGTGGAGTTTGCCTACCTCACGTTCAACCACATCACATGGAAGACCTGAGTATTCCTTTTTGACTGGGTAATTACTCTTGACGTGTTCGACATGGAGATCCTAACAGTAGCAATGCTGCCGACAGCGTGGCTTTCAGGATCATTTGACGACACAGGCCCACCACGACGCCAAGTTAGCGCCTTGGGATCTGGTGGGGTAGGTTTCATGGAGGTGCCTGGTTTGAATCTGGCCGATTTTTTTTTTAACTCTCACGATACATCTACACGCCCAGGTACAAATTGCCTTTAATTAAAGAGCCTGACTCTTATGTTCTTCCCCTAATGCAAGAGATAAGATTTCGTGTCCATACAGAACATCGGGGAAAGTCATAAAACTGGCCGATATTTATTGCCCACAGGTAGATAGTCGCCGCCGGCCTCTCCCCTCGGGTCCACGGATTACATGTGCCAGTTGATGTGGGGTTGGAGGCGGACATATTGTCTCTGGGGCAGGCTTGTCTACAAACACTTCAGTTTTTCTTTGCCAGTATGAATCAACCAATGCCACTTACTCATAATTCATTCATCTGCCATCGACGCTGTATAATCTTAGCATTTGGCAGCGTTGTTGAATAAAAGTCTCCCCTCCCATCTCTGAGCGACATTAACCTATTTTCTTCCAGTGACATTTATTTATCTACCGCGTAGGTAAAAGTAAAAAAAGGTAAAGTGCACCCTTGTACAGGCACTGAGGCTCTGTACAAGCCGTAAGGCCCATAGGGGGAGTAGAGGTATAGCTCTCCTCTTTCTTGACCACGGCACTAGAAGGGGGTGAAGGATCAGCATCACGCCTCGGCCGCTCTTTACCCCCGGGAAAGACCCGGTACCCATTGTACAGGAGGCTGGGTGTGTCCCAGGGCCGGTCTGGACAGGTGCGGAAAGTCTCGCCCCCCACCGGGATTCGATCCCCGGACCGTCCAGCCCATAGCCAGTCACTATACCGACTACGCTACCCGGCCCACGTAAATTTAAGGTAAAGCAATCCCTTTACAGGCCTAGACAGGACCTGAGGGTTGCAGGAGGTTGAGGCTTCGATATTTGAAGACAGTCGGCACTTGAAGGTGGTAAGGCCGTCAACCCTAAGCACCGGCCGCCCTTACCCCCCATGAAATGTTCGTGGTACTCATATCTGTTGAGAGCCTGAGTCGACGGCAGGGCTATGAAAGATTCCATTGACACCATCGGAAATCGAACCCGCCACCTTCCGGCTTGTAGTGTAGTGCTTCAACCAATTGTGCCACCTCATGCCTCCTCTCCGTACGTATATCGAGAAAATACATAAACCCGTTGATCACTCGCACTCTCTTCCATTATATAGGATTCTGATATTTTTAAATAAACCCACGTGGAAAATGTTGCTTAAGAATTTGCCTCACTAACGGTCTGCAACATACGGTGTTGCATACTTACTAACTTACTCGATGGAGCAGAGTCCTTCTTGAGAAGCTAACAGATTTTCGGCTAGTCAAGAAATTCCCCGCATTTTATGGAACCCGAAGGTTCATTACCGCATTCACAAGTTTCCGCCACCTGTCCCTATCCTGAGTCAGCTCGATCCATTCCACAGCCCCACATCCCACTTCCTGAAGATCCATCTTAATATTCTCACGCGTTTTTTGCATTTTGACGTTAAATGGCGTATGCTTTTGTTTAAAGCTTTCTTCTTTAAACCTACGATGTACGGTGATTCAGGAGTCCATTTTAATGTCCAGCAGTTTTGTTCATCGGTTAATCCTGAACGGAACGACATTGTGCCAATTCATACGTCACATCCGGACGTTCTCATCATGTATGCCACTAAATTATTCATCCATCTGTCGTTATCTTTCAGTGACCAGATCAGTGGGAATCAATGTTTATTTCCTACGTAACTGGATTCGTGGGTTTTAAATCGGGATTATTTAATACTATATATTCAAGCGGCTGTTAGGGGCGCGGGGTACAGGGAAAATAATGAAGTAATTACAATACAAAGCCTGCAAAGCTTCTCTTTAGCGTTTTCCGTTTTATTACAACATGGACTGTGATGTCTTGCTATTTTAAATGTAGAAAGTTTTAACGTTCCGTACAATTGAGCAGATGAGGCATCGTATCCCACAATGCAGGGCAACTAATTAGAGATTTAAATCGGGACGGCTTAATTAGTACATTTAATACCCTTAGGTTTAACAAGACACGCAATTTACGTATTGCGTAACATTGAGGCGCGTTTGTGTAACCATTGATGCAGAGGGAAAGCAATACATATGAACATATTCTGAGATCACTTTTGTAGCCGTAGGTATCCAGCATACAATGATCATGCGCCATATCATCTGTGGCCTGCCCAACGCCACGATTTTCGGGGGGAGGGGGAGGGGGAGGGAGTTATAGGACCTAAAATGTGTTTTGATTTTCAGTATAGCCTTTGTCTGAAAAATTTCTCATTCTAAGAAGAACCGAGTGAGATATGGTCAAAAATGTATATTAGTCTTCGTGTACAGTACCGGGCAGATTTTAATGAAACTTGAATTTTCTCGACAGATTTTCGAAAAGTACTTAGGTCTCAAATTTCATGAAAATCAGTCAAGTGTGAGCCGAATAGTACCGTGCGGGTGGAAGAAGAGACGGACAGACAGACGTGACGAAGATGATAGTCGCTTTTCTTAGTTCTGTGAACGCACCTAAAAAAAGGGATATTCGGCTCGCAGCAGGAACGTATTATCTTCCCGATGTATCGCAGCAGGGGCTTGCTCCGTGAAATTCCTCTTTCTGGTTAACCCTTCAGAGCCCAGTGGTTACTAAATGTACCACCAGTTTTAACATTCACGGATTCTGCGTTATGCCCACAGATTGTTTTTTGTATGCTGTGTGCGGATCTCAGAACAAATAATGATTATATCCCTATACAGCGTTTACTGACCGGCTTTTATTACCGAGACGCAGTGTGTTTACTGCGTGGTACGAACTGAATCATAACGGGGGTGCTGATAAGTCCTTAGTCTGACCAGGAAGGAAACAAGCTACTGTTTCTGTCAGAATGGCCTGAATTTCCTTCGGCGTCTTGCCTTGCAGGTAAAAAAAAAAACTTGATGACAGCTCGCGTCTCGATGTTGCTGAAGTCGCGCGCGTCCCTGACATGCTTCCGAGCTTGTTTCCTTCCTGGTCGGGCTAAGGACTTATCAGCACCGGTAAATGTAATTCAGGCTAACATTAGTTTTTAAAGGGTCGATGTCCATTCGTATCCAATATTGGTAGAGCCACAGCGTGTCAATTTGACTTTTCATTCACATGAATACCAACGTTTAGAATACGTTTATCTTTGCCTCCATTGCGCCTGTACCTCATGAAGGATTTCTGTGTAAGCATTGTTAGTGCGGCCGACGTTACAGTAACTAAACATGAGGACAGTTTTAGGTTTCTGTGACCGTGCATCGTGAGCAAATTGTGAAGAGAGAGAAAGAAAACCAACAAGATGCAACAATCAGATGTTTATTATCAACGCTGTCTGAACATGTATCGGGCATCATTATGCCCATCTTCAGGAGAGCAAAGACCGTGTGTTACTGCATGTGGTATGCTGCGCTGTTTCTGCTGGATGTGGTTGGTAGCGATTGTGGGGCGCTGCGTTGTAGCGGTGCGAGGTTAGTAAGGTTGTAAGGTTACAACCTTCACAGTGCTCGCACCCCACAACGCAGCGCCCCGCAACCGCTACCAACCACATCCAGCAGAACCAGCGCAGCACACCGCATGCAGTAACATACGGTCTTTTTTCTCCTGAAGATGGGCATAATGATGCCCGAAACATGTTGGGACAGTGTTGATAATAAACATCTGATTGTTGCATCTTGTTGGCTTTCTCACTCTCTTCACAATGAGGACAGTCTTCTGTTGACCTTCGGCCTGGTGCCTACAGCATGCATGTCGTGTTCGTTTCATACCTGTGTTGTTCTGTGTTACTAAATTTCATATAACTTTACAAGACTGCACTTTCCAATAGGAACATGAATATGGGGTCCTGGGTTTGCGCCCACTTTCTAGTTACATCATTGCATAGACCAGGGGTGTCAAACTCAGATAGTATTAGGTACCTAACGTAAGGTAAATGTAAATTTGCCCCTGTAAAAGCCATGAAGGCATATAAGGGGGCCACTAGATGGGGGCGAATGGTAAATTCAACGCCCTGGCCTCTTTACCCCCGGGGAAGATTCCCGGTACTCATTGTGAAGGAGTATTGGTGAGTCCCGGAGCCTGTTTGGACACTTTTGAAGAAGAAAAATCTCATGTTCCTGCTGGGATTCGAAACCCAGAATTTCCAGCTCCTAGCGAGCCGCTAAATCGATTCAGCTGCCTCGTGACCCATAATTTTTAACTTTGACTGTCGACACGCCGTTTCATGCAATAAATTGCGTTAGCGTCTTTATTTAAATTCAACACACGCTAAAGAATATTTCTTAATTTTAGTCACAAAACCAAAATGTAATTATTAAATTGTAAACTTTATTGCACTGTAATTGTTTTGCTATGTGTGTTGTATGTTAACGTCATGGGACAGAAAATCTGTTTGACTCTTAAGGCCTGTGACAAGAAACAATTTAACTTGAAATGTTCTTCGACGTTCTGCAACTGGAACAAGATAATTGAAGGGGGCCGGCCGTATAAAATGAACTGGCGAGCCCCATGTCTTGAGACCGCCGGCCTGGTCGCCTGTAGCTGTCTACGTGAGGAGCCTTCTGACGTACTCTGTTTACACAAAGTGAAGATGACTTGATGGTAGGCGTATGAGAAGGTTAGAACTAAGAATTCTTCACTCCGTAACTGTATTTCTTCCCGAGTTAACTGCTGTGTGGGCCTGAGTGGTTTGTATTCATATGCTTATATTAAGACCTTTTTTTAAAAATATAAACAGCCCACAGATGTGTTGTCGTAATAAGGAAACGTTGATCACAAACTTTTTAATGTCAGCTGAATTGACACTGCCGTTGCACGTGTGGGCTGCATAATTCATTCCAGTACCACGTCTGTACATTCACTGGTAATGCAAATCTCCATATTCAGGCTCACTCAGGTTGTGTACCGCGTGTCACTTCCAGGTGCCGAACGCTTAGCCTTGTCTGTCTGTCTGTACGAATGATTGGGGATGAGTGGGGAGGGGCATCTTCGAAATGATTGTGGTACCCGGATGTCTTGAAAATAAGTTTTTTGTACTTAGGGCGTTGTTTTCACTGAATATCTTACTTGTCGATAACTCGAAGGAGATGAAACGTAAAACTGTTGATATCACAGATCAACAGAATCGTTTCTAACCGTCGTTGCAGTAAGGGTACTTTCAAGATATCTGTATTTAAACCACAACAAATGCCTGGCATTAGAATTGAGAACGTCTTTGTTAACATTTAAAGCCCACTGGTTACGTGATGCACCAACAGTTTTACACTCAACAACTGTACGCTGTGCCCACACTGTATTTATTTTTAATAAAGCCTTTCAGAGCTTTATGTCATTACAATCTAGTCACAGGGACTAATAAGCAATCTTACTCTAACCTAAATTATTAATCGTGCACTAAACCTAAGAGTTCACCCATTAGCGTCTCTCTGTTTCTGCTACAATAATGTGTACACGTTTTGTTGTGTTCTTGCACTAGCACTGTCTCTGCTCTTACACTGATAGTTACTCTAGCACTGTCTCTGCTTGTACATTAACACTTACACTAACACTGCCTCTGCTCGTACACTGATATTTACTCTAGCATTGTCTCTGCTTTTACGTTAACACTTAACACTGGCACTGCCTCTGGTCTTACACTAACACACTAGCACTGTCTCTGCTTTCACACCAACACTTGCACTAGCACTGTCACTGCTTTTGCACTATCACTTAAACGAGCTCAAAAAGTTTTTTCCTCTGGAGTCTGCACACTATGTCCATGTTGTCCAGGAGCTGCATGGTCTCAGCGTTCTCATGATGGTGAAGTCTTCCTTCGTGCTTTTGTGCAAACTTTTGGATTTCGTTAGTCACAACATCCACTTGCAGGTCTGTGTGGAGATCATTGTTTTTCATGTACCAGGGTGCGTTGACAATGTTCCTGAGTACTTTGTTTTGGAATCGTTGTATGGTGGCTGCGTTACTTTGGTGCATCCCCAGAGTTGGATACCGTCTGTCCGAGCGGGTTTTAGGATTTGTTTGTATATAAGAACTTTGGTATGAAGGAACAATGAGGAGTTCCTTCCTATTAGCTAATACGTTTTTTTTTTGTTTCTTAGGTCCAGTTCGTCTCTTTTCTTTTTGACATGGGCTACACTGTATTTATGTGTTTTGTATTTATCTGAGAACAAACAGCTACTTGTGCCACTTACATCATAAACTGGTTGGTTTTTATAGCCGAGATGAAAAGTGTTTACTGCGCGGTACGAACTGGGTCTTTAAATAAAGTAGTCTGCGCTTCGTCTGTAGGGGGTTAAGCCTAAACGCCCTGTAATTTATTTTATACTGTTTTATTGAAGGTATTAATAGGCACCTTTGTTGAGAATCATATTAAGTTGTATTCGTTTTTTTGTAATATTGTACTAACATAAAAGGAAAACTAAACTTTGTGTAATAAGTCTGATACGACGGTTCCAAATATGGACTCAGATATTTAACGTAATATCACAGTTTTGCAGAAGAATGTAAGGACAGTTGTTCCTACATACGTTTAATGAATGAGCGTGGCACTGCTAATGTTGGCAGAGCTTCAGGTTTGACGTGGTGTATCATGTGAGAATGTGATGCTTCATCTTTGAACACAAGCTTTATTTCGTGCGAGTGACGACATTATTTGAAATTGCGTAATTCGTGTTATGCAAGGCCAGGTGTCTTTCACGCGAATAAAACTAGAAGATAACAAAGGAATTGTACGTGTTAGAGAAGTTTTGGGTTGTCGTTGCTGTGAGTAATGTGCCATATTTAGTGACACACAACCAGCATATTTCGTACATGTTGTCGACAAAAAGAATGTGAGTACTCGTACTGTGTGGGCTGTCATTAACTGGGACACGCTGTCCTAAATACAGTAAAATTTGCGGTATGCGGCATCTCCGGAACGAAGGGGTTGTGCCGGCCCTCGACGTTTTCCGGATTTAAGGACGTTGTGTGTATCTTAGTGTGCCTAACACCCTCATGGACACTCCTAACCATTTGTAGTGTCACTTGATATTCTGTCCTGTTTTCCTCGCCGCATTTTCTTTGCCGTTTTCGTCCGTACTCATACAGCATGGTGCGTACGCACCTTAGAAAAGCCCCAAAAGTTGTAAGTACCTCGCCCTCGAAATAATTTTCACAACATTGAATTTCATACACATTTTTCTGTCATTGCCTTTAACTTTCGCTTACGTGGATTTACCCTGTAAATAGCCTTTCTTGATCAGTTCCGTTGAATGCAATGGGTATTTGTAATTTTCCGATTTATAGAGCTATCCGGATCACTCGGTGTCGAATAAACCAGCTTTTACTGTATTTATGTAAATATAATTATCCATGTTTAAACAGAATATTGGGCTGGCGCACCTCGATTTTTTCGTTATAAGTAGGAAACGCAGTGAATGGAAGTAGTGTGTGTACCCGTGACCAAAATTTACATTTGCGTTCAATTGTTGAGTACGTGTTTGGTTATTTATTTGATGTTGGTTGTTGGAATGTTTCTGATCTTGTTAGATTTTATGTCAGCGGATTTCTTTCCAATAGAATCAAAGGTGATGATAAAAAATTTGAATTTCCTGATGCTGTCGAAAGTTTTTCACATTGTCTCTGTTTTGACGACCGAAAGTACACGATCCGTCTTCATACTCTCAGTATCAGTGTCGGCTTTAAGAAAGAAGAAATTACAACACATCGACCTGCATCAAAATTATATTCGCAAAAACACCTTTCAATCAAAATCCGTAATAATAATTTTATAGTACATGCTTTACTGCGTACTCCAAATGTCAAACAATACAGCCAACAAGGTACACATTCATGGATTGCAAACTAATTAACTATTTCATTCATTCATTCATTTATGCATCCACGGATTGTCCACAGATCATTGGTTTTCTTTCACCACGGCCACGTTTCCTCACTTGTCCCTCTCTGTTGCATTTTCTTTCATTCCATGGTTAGTCACACTCCGTCATTCTCCATCAATCCCTCTTTGCTTTGGTCTTCCCTTCCTTCTTTTTTCCTTTAGTTCCCATTCTAGGGTTCTCTATGTCAGTCAGTTATCCGGCATTCTGTTTAGGTGTCCAAACCACTGTAACCATTTTTCATCAGTTACTTACAATATATTCTTCCCCACGTCCATAGTAGCTCCAGTGGTGTCATTTCGAAATTTTGTTGCCCTAATTACCTTGCTGATCTCCAAAAATCCGTCCCAGTCGTAAGTAGTTTATTACCCTGTTGTGTGTTTAATGCCCGTGTGTCTGCAGAATATAACGAAATACTTTGGATTAAGGCTTGGTAAATACTTTTTTTTTATTTTCGCTGTGGAACACAATCGCAATTATTATTTAACCTCTTCTACGTGTTTCGGCCTTCTCGGTCATCGTCAGACTATCATTTAATACTACAAGAAACCCCGGCGAGTCCATTACGTATTATGATTACAAATTTTTATTCTTTTATCGTAATATAAATATGTGGTCTTGAGCACCTTGTTCTAGTATTGAAGGGCATCCCTGAGGATGGCAGCAGAGGTCGAAACATGTAGGAGATGTTAAATAATAAACGTCTCGTGTTACGAAATTTCATTAAGCCTTGAAAAGAACGAAACGTATCTGTGTTATATACTACTCAGTTCGTACCGCGCAGTAAACACTACCTCGGTTATAAAACCAATCTCTTAATAAGGCAAAAGTCGCTGTTTGCTCTGAGATCCATACAGAACACTTAAATGCAATGTAATCTGCATGCAGGATTCTAGAATTTTAGACCAGGTGGTACGTAAAGTTACCGGTAGGCTGTAAAAGTTTAATATCTGTTGACATTTTAGGAGGTGGACGATGCTGTCAAGCACTACATAGACCCATGGCCACCCCGTTATTTGTTTGTTGTATTAATTTAGTGGAAGTAACTCGTAAAATGAGTGTAATAGAAAATTGCAAAAATAAAAAAAGATAGCACAGTTTTTTCATATCATTTGCTCTAACTAACCGAAGGAATTATGGGCGTGGTGTGGCAACGAGATCTTGTCCTCAGACATTGTCATACTTAGACCAACTGACCGTGATCTCGTATCAAACGGAATGCCCCCTGCATTCTTACATTCATATATGGCATCCAGCAATGCCTTCTTGGAATTCTAACATCGGGCATGGCTTATGATCTGTGAACAGTAAGTGTGACTGTACTGGAGGACTTAGTTGGCATTCAACTAGATACGTAGAGTCAAAGTTACCCCTCTGCCTAATTAAGCATAAAGCCTTGAAGATGCATAGGTGAGTGGTGAGCTTCACGCCCTGGTCACTTTAACTCGAGGAAGCTGCCCGAAATTCTCATTCGACAGGGGCGCTTTGTGATGATCTAGCAATGCTTTCCGATTTAGGGTTTCACATAACATCGTTAGGGGTTACGCGAGAAAATCGTGGAATAAATAAACCGCGGGAAATTACAGTTATCCCGCTAAATGTTGGGATATTTTTTGTTCGGCAATTGGTAATACTGGTGTAATCTCTGTGCGCATCCGAATACCTCTTTGTTTTGTTGTGGTCAGTTCGTATGTAAGATTACGTTTCGTTGTGCCGCGTCTTTTGTGCCGTTAAAGAGCCGCCTCCCGGAGGCAACAGCAAAGCTCTCGTCTTATTGAATTTTGTGGCGTTTAAAACTTTTAGTAGATATGGGGGGGGGTCCTCGGGAAATGAAACATTTTAGGGGTTAGTCCATTAAAGAAAGGCAGGGAAACACCAATCTCGCGCAACGTATGATGCACCGGATGTGATGAGATGTGTATAACACGCGTGTAATGGTGCTTGCCCTAGACTAGCCTGTAGTTGCAATGAGATGGCAAACTGCATTCACTTACATTGTATAGTACCGTTATAACCCAGACGGGAATTTCTTTGTGTATGTGTGGGCTGCATTAAACCAGCTGAACAAGTTTGAAATGTTGATTCTTTTATGATAGCCTAATAATGTCGTTCATGTTCTTTTTCCTTTCCTGTGACGATTTCAATCCAACCGAAAGACCAATACGTAATTACCGGTTTTGCAGACTGTGTATTTGTTCTCGTGACAGTCGTAAGGAAATAGTGATTGTTGCGTGCGGGTATGTATGTAATCAAGAGCAGCGAAACGATGGGCTTACTCGAATTATATCCGCTCGTACGACGTCTCCCTGGTTTGTGAAAGGGGCACACACGGTAAAGGTCATTCGCCAAGCGAAGATATTCAAGATTTGAGGTTCCCAGAGCGGCGCTGATAAAAACACGGTTCTTCTGGGATGTTGTCGACTTGTAGACTGGTAAATAGTTACCGACGTTTCGGAGAAGCGTAATTCATAACGAGAAGCTAAATGATTTGTACTCCTCACCCAATATTGTGCGGGTGATAAAATCTAGAAGAATGAGATGGGCAGGGCATGTGGCGCGTATGGGTGAGGAGAGGGGAGTGTATAGGGTCTTGGTGGGGAAGCCGGTGGGAAAGAGACCACTGGGGAGACCTAGGCGTAGATGGGTGGATAATATTAGGATGGATCTCCGGGAGGTGGGATGTGGGTATATGGACTGGATTGGGCGGGCCCAGGATAGAGACAGGTGGCGGACGCTTGTGAGTGC
>Ga0131853_10024218_pt1 | contig 10956 bp, 9 predicted proteins | sample TergutLab28metaG_FD_92764 | JGI IMG/M metagenome (GOLD analysis project Ga0131853, IMG submission 92764) | Labiotermes labralis P1 segment gut microbial communities from Petit-Saut dam, French Guiana - Lab288 P1 (version 2) (version 2) | ecosystem: Host-associated > Arthropoda: Insects >...
CACCGCCTGGCGCATAAACTGCGGGATAATAACTTGCGCGGCATCGACAATCAACAGGCAAAAAAAGCCGAGCGCGTACCTGTTGCGGTAATTGCGAAAGTACGGGAACACGGTGCGATATTCTTTAAGGGACGCTTTGGGTTTTTCACCTGACATACTAATCTCGTTTGGGCGGCGGGCTTTCCTGTTTTCTCTTGTCAAGTTCCAGTTTGGCTGCCCAAATTTCCACCTTTTTTCTCAGTGTTTCGGCATCCGCACGCTCCCCCAAAAGTATGTGGAGCCGTTTCAGCGCGTTGAGAAAATGTATGCTCATCTTAAAATCATCAGTGTGATTAGTCGAAAGCTCATATTTCTCGCGGTAACGGTCAGCGGCACTTTGAAGCAGCCGTTTCACAAGATTCAAATGATACATCGTCGGCTCATAGTCAGGAGAGCGGGGATCGGTATTGGCAACCGCCGCTCTCAAGTCGATAATATTTTTTGCAACCGTAGCGTAGCGGCCTTCCAGTTCAACAAACGACCACTTCCACTTTGTGTTGTCCCCATATGCGTTCTGCAAAAGATCCAACATCAGCCCAACTTTTCTGATAAGGTCGTAACGCTGCCGGGCGCTGAGCTTCCCGATTTCGGCAAGCCGCTCCTCGTACTCGGAAAACGGCGCGTCTAACAGAGAGCTGACTATTTCTTCAAGGTAAATAACCGCCTTGTACAGTGATTTTCTGCAATCGTTCAACGCCTCTTCGTTCCGCAATTTTAAGATTGAGAGGGAAACACCGCCCAGCACAATATAATTTGAAGCCAGAAAAATCATCTCGGAGACAAGCGTCAGGCGCTTAGAAGCCGCACCAGCATCATCCTTTTTGATAATGTGCAGCATCTCCTGCTCCTCTTTGAGCAGAGATTGGATTTTCGCCCGGTACGGCTTTATTTTTTCTAAGTATTGATGTCGATCTTCACTGGAAACTTTCGCCATGACGCTCTCCGCTAACGGCCTGCGCTATACTTGGCAAGCAACTCGTCGGCGTGGGCCAAGGCGGCGGAGCCTTTATCCCCGGCAAGCATTCGGGCAATTTCCTGCCGCCGCTGCTGCGAGTCCAAAAGGGAAACTCCCGTAACCGTTCTTTCCGCCGTGCCGTCATAAATCACTTTTTTTTCTACCCTGAGATGATTATCGGCTCGTACTGCGATGCTGGCAAGGTGCGTAACGCAGAAGATTTGCTTGCCCTTTCCAATCCGCGCCAAATACTCGCCGACAGAAAGGGCGACTTCCCCGCCAATTCCGGTGTCGATCTCATCGAAAACCAAAGTCGCCGCATCCGTGGATACCGCATCCGTGGATGCCGCATCCGCAGATGCCGCATTCGCAATCGCCGTGTCCGCGCTTGACGCACCGCAGAGGATTGTCTTGATCGCCAGCATCACGCGGGACAACTCGCCACCTGACGCAATCCGCGCCAGCTCCTTCAGCGGCTCGCCTTTATTGGCAGAGATCATAAACTCCACATCATCCGCGCCCCAGGGACCGATAACTATATTCGCCGTCTTTTCCGCATGTGCGGCTTTTGCACGAACCTCCGCCGAAAACACCGCGCTGGGCATTCCCAAACTGCTCAGAATTTTCGTGATGCCCGCGCCCAGCCGCTTGCCGCCTTCGGCGCGTTTGGCACTCAGAACCTGCGCTTTGGCGGCAAGCTCCTTTTCCAGCGCGCTAATTGCCGCCTTCAGTTTATCGCGGTTTTCTTCAGTTGCCGAGAGGTTTTGAATTTCCGCCTCCGCCTCCGCTTTGTAGGCAAGAATTCCCTCTTCGTCAGAGAAAAGATCGACTTGCTTGGTTTCCGCTGGGCGGTACTTTTTCTTCAGTTTGTACAGCAGGGAAAGCCGCTCTTCCACTTCCTCAAGCCGCTGCGGATCATAACTGAGCGCGTCGCGATAACTACGAAACTCCGAAGCCAAATCCTCCGCCTCGTAGTAAAGGTCTTCAATGCGTTTCAAAAGCGGCGCAAGGGAAGTGTCGATTCCCGCCGCGTTTTCCAGCGCGTGTTTCGATCGCCGCGCAAGGCTTAACAGCGCCGGATCGTCATCAAAGAGGGCGCTGGCGGCGGTGTTTGCGTGTTCACTCAACTTTTCAAAATCCCCAAGAAGCTGGGCTTCAGCCTCCAGTTCTTTTATTTCCCCGTTTTTAACCGCCGCTTTGGTGATTTCCTCCACCGCGTAGTTCAAAATCTGAAGCCGCGCATCCCGATCCCGCTCGGAGGTGAACAGCGCCTCCTGCGCCTTGCGCTTTTCCGCCAATTCGGTAAAAACGCGGTGAAACGCCGCCGCCTCGTCTTCAAGCCCGGCAAAGCGGTCAAGGTACAAACGGTGAGTTTCCTTTCGCAGCAGCGATTCATGGTTATGCTGACCGTGCAAGTCAAAAAGAAAGCCCATAAACTCGGCGAGGTCGCCACGCGTTACCGGCACATTCTGGATATAAATCGAACTTCTGCCGGATGACTTCACCGTGCGGCGAATAACGAGGCGGGAATCATCGGCGGCAATGTCGCGGGCGGAAAGCCATTCCAGCGCGTCTTTATTTTTGCCCTCGACAAACACCAGCGCAGACACGGCAGCCTCATCACAGCCAGAACGGATCACCTCGGTGTCCGCCTTCGCTCCCAGCAAAAAACTCAGAGAGCCGACAATAATCGATTTCCCCGCGCCAGTTTCCCCAGTAAGAACGGAAAACCCGCTTTCAAGGTTGAGGGTAAGGCTGTCTATCAGCGCGAAATTGCGGACACTAAGCTCTTCGAGCAAAGGGAGCCTCCTCACTACCGCCTGACCACGCGAGTTTGGTTTTCAGTGCCTTGAAAAAACTTTCGCTGCCGGATGAAACCAGCAGACTGCGGTACGGGGCTTTCTTGAGGTAGATCCGGTCGCCGCCTTTGAGTTTTTCTGAAATCTGCCCGTCTATCGTGAGAATAACCCCGCTGCGCTGCTGGTGTTCCACTTCCACCAGAAACGTTTCCCGCGCGGAAAGCACCATCGGGCGGTGCGAAAGCGTAAACGGGCAAATCGGGTTGAGGATAACCGCTTCCAGTTCAGGGTCAAGAATCGGCCCGCCAGCCGCCACCGAGTGGGCAGTCGAGCCAGTCGGCGTGGCGATGATCAGCCCGTCGCAGCGGTACGAAGCGAGGTGCGAAAAATCCGCCGCGCCATTCGCGCGGCTGTCCGCGCCGCAGCAAACATTGAGCGATATAATCTTTGCGATGCCCGACGCCGAAACCACAATATCATTCAGGCAGCGCCCTTTGAGGATTTCCTCCCCGTCGCGCTCCACCGTTATTTCAAACATCAGCCTTTGCGAAACGGCAGCTTTGCCGGAAAGCCAGTTGCTAAACTCCTGCTTCCATTCGTCGGGACTGACTCCGGCAATAAACCCGAATGTCCCCAGGTTTATCGGAAAAATCGGCACACCGTGCGGCGAAAAACTGCGTGCGGCGTATAAAACCGTTCCGTCTCCCCCCAAACATACGACAATATCGCAATCTTTTTTCTCGGTACAGAACGTTGAATTTCTATCAAACGGAAACGTATCTGTCTGTATATCCAAAGACGCCAATTCCCGTATAATTTCGTTCTTCATATCCCGTGCGCGTTTTTTTTGAGGATTGATGAACATCATTGCCCTGCGAACATTCGGCTTCTTTGAACTTTTCATCATAACGCTCCTTTGTAAATAAACCTACGGCAGGGTTACAATTAGCTTGGCAATCCTTTCGGCATCGGACATTTTTAACCGCGGATACAAGGGAAACAGGACAGTTCGCAGGGAAAGCGAATAAGCCTCCGGACAGTGCTCAGGCGGGACAATACCGCTTCCGACAAGTGTGTTTTCAAAGGCACTTTCCACAGCAATATCCTTTTTGCGGGCGTAAGCTTTGACATCCTTCACGCCAGTTTCGAGGATCAGGGAAAACGCATAGTTGTTGTATTCACAATCGGCAGTAACAAAGCGCTTGTGCCTTGTCCGCAACGCCGACTGGGTGTATAAAGCGGCAATTTCGCGGCGCTTGACAAAATTCTTCGCCGCCTCCTTAAACTGAACAACCGCGAGTGCGGCGTTCATATCGGGAAGTCCGTACTCCGCCGGCAGTTGCTCCAGGCCACGCAGCACCGATGCATCCCGGCGGTTGTGGGCGTACAGCAGCGCGCCGCCGCCGCAGGTCAGCATGTCCCGCTCTTCAAAGCCAAGTATCGTAAACACGCCAACGTTCCCCACAGGAAAATCTGAAACAGCGCGGCTTGAACCTTCGCTCTTTGAATCAGTGCTTGTGTTTGCATCGGAATCATTGGCAGCGGCGGGATTATGTGGAGCAACGGTGGCGGCATCTTCTTCTTCCGGCACAAAAGTACCGTAACTGTGAGAGCAGTCCTCGATCACGGGAATGCCCAACTCGGCAATCGCCGCCGCATCGCTAAGGTAGCCAAGATTGTGGTGCAGAACAATACACCGCACATCCAGAGCCTCGCTCTTTTCCGCGAGGGCTTTTTCCACGCTCTGGCGGCTCAGGCACGCCGAAAACGAAGGAACATCGCAGTACAGCGGGATAAGCCCAAGGTCGGCGATAACCCGCTGGTAGTAAAGCGGCGACAGCGCCGAAACCAGAACCGCCTGACCACGTTCAAGGTTCAGCGACTGAAGTGCCAAGTGCAGAGCAATGGCAGGACTTCGCAGGGCAAGACAATAATCGAACTTGATTTTTTCACGGGCAGTTTGGATGAGGAACTTCGCCTGTTCACCGGGACCTATCTTGTCTTCCACCATCGCGGTCAGCACCGCATCCATCTCTTTGCGCCTAATAGTGGGAGAGTAAACTTCGATTCTCATGAAACGAGTTACCTTCGCAACTCGGAGATTTTTTGCAGTTCTTTGGGGTTAAACAGGTTTCGGATATTCAGAATGATAAGATACCCGGCTTCCTGGCGAACTACACCCTTGATATATTCAGCCCCAATACCGCTTACCATCTGAGGCGGCGGCTGAACACTATCCTTTTCGATAGTTACAACCCGCGAAACCTTGTCGATGATAATCCCCAACTTCATCCCTTCAACATTGAGGATAATAAAAGCAGACACAAGTTCATCTTCCTCGGCTTCCGCCGCTTTTTTCAGATGAAACCGCTTGTGAAGATTGATAATCGGAATTATTTCGTTGCGAAGATGGAAAATTCCCTCTACATAAGCGGGCGAGTTTGGAATAGCCCTGACATCCTGAACCCGGACTATCTCTTTCACGTCCATTATATTAACGCCGTAAAGCTCTTCGCCAAGCTGAAAGGTAACTAATTGGTTAGATTCAGACATACGTTACTCCCTTCCACCCCCACCTAACTGGGCTAATTGAAAACATTCTCTAAATATACAGCAATTAACGAGTTCCTTCAAGGGGGCAAATCTGCCACAGGCAGATTTGCTGGGGATGGGGAAGTTCACCCATAGCGGACTTCTCCCCTACCTCCCTTACTTCGGTACGACTTCGGCGGGGATCGCGCAGTTGTAGGTTTCGCCGCCTAAAGCCGCTTTCCATTCCGCCTTTGCTTTTTCCAGCAGAGCGGGGTTTTCGATGAGGTCCAGCGCGGACATTGCCATTGCCTTTGCGGCGTGCAAAATCCCCTTGTGAACCATCTCGCTCTTGCCAAGCGCGACCCACTGCCACGAGTGCGCCTGAAAACCGGCAGGGTACATTCCCACGACAAATTGTCCGGTGGGCGCTTTCCAGCTTGCGTCTCCCACGTCGGTGGAGCCGGGCAAAACCCAGTCGGTTATGGATAGCGGGAAAATATCGTCCCACAGCGGCTTGTTTGCCATTGCTTCGATGCGTTCGGGCGCTTCGCCTTTGAACGCCTTTGCGAGCTTGGCGCGAATCATCGTCTTGTCCGTTTCGCTCAGAGCTTTGCGGTATTCCTCAGCCTGCGCGAGGTCTTTGGCGCTGAATTGCAGCGCGCCGAGTTCAACGAGGTTGTTGTGGCACAGTTCGGCAAGCGCGGGCGTAACGATGTACTCCGAACACGCGCTGTCCCACTCGATTTCCATTGTCGTGCCGGACATGAGCGCCGCACCTTTGGCAATATCGACGACGCGGTTGTAAATTTCGCGCACTTGGGCGGATTTCGGGGCGCGGATAAAGTACAACAGGCTCGCGGTTGACTGCACGACGTTGGGCGCGCCGCCGCCGACATCGGTGTAGGCGTAATGCACACGCGCTTCAGGCACGATATGCTCGCGCAGGTAGTTTACGCCAACGTTCATCAGTTCGCAGGCGTCAAGCGCGCTGCGTCCCAAGTGCGGCGTGGCAGCGGCGTGGGCGCTGATTCCCTTAAAGCGGAACCAGACTTGATAATTTGCAAGGGTGCTGAAGCCCCACGCCTGGGTTTCGTTCATCGGATGCCACGTAAAAAAAGCGTCAACACCGTCGAACGCGCCGCCGCGCGCCATGTACGCTTTCCCCGAACCGCTTTCTTCACCGGGGCAGCCGAAGTATTTAATGGTAGCTTTCGCGCCTGATTTCTCAAGGTAAGCTTTCAGCGCCGCAACCGCCCCGGCGCTTCCCGCGCCCAGTGCCTGATGTCCGCAGCCCTGCCCCGCACCGCCTTCGACGCAGCTCTTTTTTTCAAGCGACTGCGAAACCTGGCTCATTGTCGGGAGCGCGTCGTACTCGCCGAGAATGCCGATTACCGGGCCGCTGTTCCCGTACGTTGCAATAAACGCATCGTCCATTCCGCACATTCCGCGCTGAATGGAAAATCCCTCGCCTTTGAGGTAATTGCACAGCAAATCCGCCGACTTCGGCAGCTTGAAGCGCACTTCGGGAAAATCCCAGAGGGAATCGTTAATGGCGCAAATATCCTTCGCCTTTGAATCGACAACGTTAATCAACTGTTGTTTATTCGCGTTCATGGTTTACTCCTTTTTCGCGACGGGTTTTTGCGGCAGCAAGCCCTTTTTATACAGGATACGAGCCGCAAACACAGACGCGATCATAATTACCGGCAAAAGGTAGCTTTGGTTTCTTTGCAACGTACCAACGCCGAGTATCAAGGACAGCGCAATGGAAATGGCAAACGGCGTTGCCGCAAGTTTCGGGCTTTTCAGCACGAAGGGAATGACAACCGCACCGAGCAGCGCTGGCATAATGTTGGCAAAGCCGGGAGCCAGCACCGGGTTTGATAGAATCGGCGTCAGATACCTGCCGATAAAGAGCATCCCGAGGAAAATAATCGTAAGGGTAACAAGGCTTGACATCCCGATGCTGAGCATTGAAATGATGTCCCCTTTGCGGCTGCCCGGTTCAACCTGGGCAAGTTTCATTCCGGCAATGGCGCTTGGCAACCGCATATTCATAATGTTTCCGGTTATCGAGCTTAAATACACGCCGCCTGCGCCGATAATGGCGTAGTACGAAATGTTTTCGATAACCGCCATCGGAATAAACAAGGTCATCAGTCCGCCGAGAACTGCCATCACTTCGCTCAAAGAAACTTGAATTGAATAAATCGAAGTTATCACGATTGGCACGGAAAACATCAACGCCAAAACGATAATACTGCTGTAGCGCCCCAACGTGTTTATTTCCCTGTCAAACCGCAAATCCTCAGGTGTGTCGGTTGATTGTACGGTATTTTTGCTTGTATCACTCATTGTTTGCTCCTTAAAAGTTTATTGCTGGATATGGGTAAAAAGTATTGACATTGCCATACCAACCAGGAGGCTGATGGGCAACGAAAATTCGTCGATGGCTTTGATTTTGGTAACTTTCGCGATTTTTCCGCAGAGCACAACCATAATCGCCGCAGAGACGAACGCGACAATCGCGGTGGGATTTTTAAAATTGGTAATATGCGGCGTGGACAGCAATGAGAGCATTCCGATAAACAGCGCGGCGGAAACCACCGGCACGAATGTATTATTGGAAGCTTTTGCTTTTTTGGAGAACTTGTCAAGCGATTTCATAAAGAAAATATTAAATACAATACCCCAAATAATGCCGGCGGTCAGAACCCACATTGCAACGGCAAAAATATTTAAATTAAAAGCAGGGTCGGTAATGCCTGAAAGCCCGAAGTGCTGCGCCACCATGCTGGCTGCCATATTTTCGTACACTGGCGAACCGACAACGGAAAAGCGATACCACGTAAAGTATTTTCCAAAGGAGACGGTAAACACCATAAGAAAAATCAGAATTGGCAATGAAGGGATGATAGAAAAAATCGCGCTGTTGAGCATCGCTTTTTTCATCACTTCAGTTTCAATGCCTATTTCCGTTCCGCGCCGCCACGATTTGCGAATAAACAAAACGCTCTGCACGGCGATACCGATGACGACTAACGCGGCAAGAAAAAACATCCAGCCGCCGTTCGCTACTACAAGATGATCCATAAGAACTCCTCCATGTGAAAACTGCTCGTTTGGTTTTGTTTTCCAAACACAAGATACTAATATACCTTCTGGAAAACGACTTGTCAATTAAAATTGTGTGCGCGGGTTGTTCAGCACCTCCCAATGGGGCGCGGACAGACTGTGGGCGTTTCTCATTGAAACTTGTTTCTCATGTTCTATCAGGAGGTTATTTATGAACAACAGCAAAAAATACAATGTAAAATACATTGTACACCGCGCACTGCTTGCCGCAGCTGTAGTTGTTGGGTTGGGTTTTGCAGCTTGCAAACCCCCTTCGGATCCGAATACTGGTGAAAATGGACAGGGCGCTGTTTTCCACACAGTGCGCTTTCATTCGCAGAACGGCGTAAACGCTCGAGACGTTTTGGTAAAGAGCGGGAAAACTGCGAAGCAACCAGCGAATCCTGCGAAAGCCGGGCATTTCTTTGACGGCTGGTATATCAACGCTGTTGAAAAAAGCACTGAGCCGTTTAATTTTAGCACGCCGATTACTGCTGACATTACTCTGTATGCACACTGGACACAAGGGGTAACGCTCAGCTTTGACAGCGACAAGGGGAGCACGGTTGATGATGTGCTTGTGCGCCCGAATGCAACTGCGAAAAAGCCGCACGATCCAACGAAGGACAATTTTGACTTTGACGGATGGTTTTCTAATGAGGCACGTACTGATGAGTACAATTTTAGCACACCAGTAACCGTAAATATTACCCTGTATGCAAAATGGGTTGCGGCTTTCATGGTGAGATTTGTTGATGCCCTCGATGAAAGCAAGATTGACAAACAGCCTGTGCGCCCAGGTAAGCATGCGACTGAGCCATCACAGAAGCCGAGTAAAAATGGTTATGACTTTGCCGGATGGTTTACCGAGGAAACAGGCGGCGTGATGTTTGACTTCAGCGCACTGACAACAAACGATACAGACGTACACGCGCAGTGGGACATCAAGCGGTTTAAGGTAAGTTTCAATACTCATGGTGGAACGCCCGCTACTATTTCTGAACAAACTATTGGTTGGGGCGGTAACGCGACAGAGCCGCCTACTAAGCCAACGAAAGGCGCCAGCTATATCTTTCGCGGCTGGTATACCGAAGAAGAAAGCGGCGTTGAGTTTATATTTAACGATACTCCGATAAAGGACAACATCACGTTGCATGCTCAGTGGAGGGACAATGAGTTAACGGTGAGCTTTGCGATGAACGGCGGAACACCACAGGTGCAGCCGAAAAAAGTTAGGTATGGCGAGAAAGCCAGCCAGCCACCACAAAATTTTACCAAGCCAAATCACGACTTTGGCGGATGGTTTAGTGATGCAGCATGTACCGTACCGTATGGTTTTAACGAACTTGTAACTGATACCATCACCTTGTATGCTAGGTGGAATATCCACACGTTTACGGTGAGTTTTCATACTGACGGTGGAAGCATAATTACTCCACAAACTATCAACCATAATGAGAAGGTACTAAAGCCAACATCTGATCCGACAAAAGCTGGACACGATTTTGCTGGCTGGTTTATCGAAAAAGAAGGCGGTGCTCCGTTTAACTTTGATACACCGATAACAAAAAACACTGATATATATGCTCGCTGGATAATCAAAACGTTTACGGTGAGCTTTGAGATGGGTGGCGGAATGCCACAGGAACATCCGCAAACGATGGAGTGGGGAAAAACGGCGCGATCCCCAGTGGGAGAACCGAAAAAAACAGGCTACGAGTTTTTAGGATGGTTTAACGCAGCATCAGGCGGATAGATATTTACGTTTACAACACCGATAGAAAAAAACACCACGCTGTACGCTCGGTGGAAGCCGATTTCCTACAACATCACCGTTAAAGATGGTACTGACGGCGCAGGGAATGTGGCAGATAAAGCTACGGCAATCATAAATGATATCGTAAAACTAACACTGGGAACGCCCCATGACGGTTATGCGTTTGACATGTGGGTGGTTACAAAGCCAAGCGGATTGGAGATTGGCGCAGGTAACACGTTTGCAATGCCCGCTTCAGATGTGGAAGTAATGGCACGGTGGAAAGCGATTGACTATACCATCACGGTACATCAGGGCGGCGGCTCAGGCTCAACGGCAAGCAAAGGCACGGCATTTGCCGGAGATCCGATAACCCTGACGCCCGGAAATCGCGCTGACGATGATTTTGCCGGGTGGGCGGTCGTTCCTGCAAACGTGTCGATTGACGCGAACCATACGTTTACAATACCCGCTTCGCATGTGGAAATAACAGCGAATTGGCATGTGAAGCCTTCTGGCGTTACAATAACGTCCACTCACATACTTACGGCGCAGGGGATGGCGCTTGCGTTTGACACCAACGTAACGCCGCAGCACATAACGTGGAGCGTTGCCGGAAACGACAAGGCGAGCTTTTCAGGCAATGTCCTGAACGTGGCGGCTGACGCCAAACCCGGCGCGACAATTACGGTAACCGTTACCGTGAACGGGTATCCACAACTCAACGACGAAAGAACCCTTACGATATTGCGGTCGACAGC
>Ga0131853_10024219_pt1 | contig 10956 bp, 3 predicted proteins | sample TergutLab28metaG_FD_92764 | JGI IMG/M metagenome (GOLD analysis project Ga0131853, IMG submission 92764) | Labiotermes labralis P1 segment gut microbial communities from Petit-Saut dam, French Guiana - Lab288 P1 (version 2) (version 2) | ecosystem: Host-associated > Arthropoda: Insects >...
AATATATGATCAATAGTCAACCTGTTGCGTCGAAAGCCACATTGATGATCCCCGATAATTTCCTTCGCATATGGAATTAACCTTGAGAGCAGGATGTTGGATAAAATTTTGTAAGTGTTCGGCAAAAGTGATATGCCTCTATAATTATTAAAATCTGTTTTATCCCCCTTCTTATGAATAGTTACTATGATCGACTCCTTCCACTCTTCAGGCAGTTTCTCCTTCTTCCAAATAGAAATAATAAGTTTATGAATCTCCAAGTAAATTGTTCTACCCCCTGCTTTAATCATTTCTGCCGGTATTTGGTCAATACCTGGCGATTTGTGACTTTTTAACTTGTCGATAGCCAGCTCAACCTCAGAGGCACTTGGCTCAGGTACTAGTGGTTCTGCTGTGTGTATTTCTGCCTGTTCAACATTCTTAACCCCATGCACGTTGAATAGCTGGGAGAAGTACTTCCTCCACCTAGCCTCAATACCGTGGGAGTCTGCAACCAAGTCGCCTTTCTCATCCTTTACTATATTACATCTTGGGCTGGTACCCCTTCTTAAAGTCATTGGTACCCCTATACAAGTCACCTAATGTTTTGGATCTTATTGTTAGTTTCAAATTCCTCAATTTTAGCTCTCAGATATGCCTTCTTTTTGTTCCTGAAATGCCTGCTAACTTCACGCTTTACCTTGTTCAGATTATCTACATTGCTTTGGCTTGGATTCTGTATCCACTGCACTTTAGCCCGCTTCCTTTGATCCAAAAAACCTAAACATTCTTCATCAAACCATGGTTTATTCTGCTTCAATTCGTGCATGCCCAGACTCTCTTTCGCTGAGGTTTGTATATTCTCTTTAATGTTTTCCCAAGTCCTATTTACGTCATCGTCCGAGTCCTCCAAAGCTGCAAACCTGTTTGTAATCTCAATCTGACACTGTTCCCTAACCTCTGGCTCATTTAGCTTCCTCAAGTTAAATCTTTACCTATCAAACCTCTGTGCGGCCTGTTTACCCACTGCTAATCTTTCCCTAACCTTTGCAATCACCAGATAGTGATCTGTATCACAATAAGCTCCCCTAAAATTTCGCACATCCAGTACAATCGAATGCCATATATTTAGTTATTAGCTTTCTTTATTTTAATGACTACACGTTTCGGTCTTTTTGACCACCATCAGGTCATCTTACAGAAACGTAGGGCACATACAGTGCAGTTTATGAAGTATGGGATCCAATAATACTTAAAATTATATATATATATATATATACATAATACTAAAAATTGTATAATATTGAGTAGTTTTGGCTGTGTAGAAATTTATATTGGTAATATTTCTTCGTTGGTCTGAATAGAAATTAAAATATATTGTATTGTTCATTTAAAAGCTGTTGAGTCAACCAAAAGGACGAAGCAACAAAGGATGACCGAGGAAGAGATGAATGGACCAACTTCACCTTGAGGCTTAAGGATCAGGAAACACGCCTAACCCTACGTGAACATGATGATGAAAAGCTGTTGAGATGCCTTGTCACAAGTTTAGCACTTCTAATACTTTTGTTATTGTTTTCTTGCACGTAATTTAGATTCCAGTTATCTTGGCCTTCTCTTTTCCTGTGTATATTGATATAACAGATGGTGACTGTGGGAGAGTGTTGAGGCATTTATTGAGTTCTAAAGATCCATCGTATTTTAAATTTTGAGAGTTGGACGACACAGCATAAAAACCGCGCTTCCTGTCCTGCGTAACTAACTAAACAAATAAATAAACAACTAACAGTCCAGCCAACCGACCAACTAATAGACCAAACAACCGACCAACTTACAGATCAAACAACCGACCAAATTACCGACCAACCAAAACACGAACTAGCAAAATAACCAGCCAACTAACCAACTAGCAAAATAACCAAACAACAAACAAAACAACAAGCCAACTAACTATCTGACCAACGAAACAACTACATGGAGCAGAGCCCTCTTGGAGAAGCTAACAATTCTTCACATAGTCAATAAATTCCCCTCACAGTATAAAGCAGAATGTTCACTACCTTGTCCACAAAGGCCCTGTTACATGTGCAAGAAACCCCCTACCCACTGTTGAAGCGTAAATTTTCATTCCGTGTTAACACGTAGCCCACCTGGTGGCACTGGTCCATGTCCTCAGCCAGGAGAATCCAGCACACACTCTTTTCTAATCTGCAATCATCAACCAGAAACAGGAAAGCGTTCTAATTGATGCTATCTAAATCGAAGGAATACAAATGCTACACGTTCCTTTTTATTTCAAGGCAAAAGGTGGAAAGTTTTATTATCAGCCAACAGGCATTAGATATGATACTGAGTGAACCAGGGCACTGCTGTTGAAGTCTACAGTGGAAGGAAGAATTGAAACTTCGTATTCGAAACGTGAGCTTTCACGCGTGTTAGGACTGCGACGCCAGCACGCATGCTTCAGCACACGCAAAACAGTACAATCAACCATAGCGGTAGAATACTTTATGTTAAGTGGCCTTTTTTTACTAGGTAATTATAATTGTATTTAACGAAACTGTTTCAATGGTAGAATGAGTTGGTTTAGTGATTTTGAATGGTGCCTAGGCACATATTTGGAAACGACGGTCGTCGCTTATTTCAAGGTACAATTACGGGATTTGCCTACAAATAATGAGGGGGGATTAAGTCCAAGAACACTCTCTAAACTGTTCGAATTCCGAGGCCGGTACTACATGAACGCAAGCTGAGACCGATCCCATTATGCCGAACTGTTTGTTTTATTTTAAACGTCGGACAAGACCGCTGGAATTTCAGGCGGTGATGCACCTTGTTTTACGCTCTAGTTGAGTTCCTGAAAAAGCGGGAGTAAGTAAAAATGGCGCATATCAAAAATAATATTTTCATAAGAATAACAGACATAAGTATGTGCAAATAAACTAGCCAAAGGGCGTTAAACCAAAAATGAGAGAAAGCAAATTTAAAAAAGGTGTAAATTGGCAGGGGGCGTTAAAGCAAAAAGGAGTAAAAATTTGCGTAATTCAAGGGTGGGATGTATTAATAAAAGTGAAGTTGCCCCTGTACCTAATCACTGGGCGAAAACAGCCTTTTGGGAATCGAAAGCAAACATCCACCTGTATCAACGTACCATCTGGGTGGGAGGCTGTGTAAGTGCCACGTAGAGGCGATGTCAGAAACTGCAGGCTGGACACTCACTGTTGGCAGTCACTTTAATGAATCAGTTTACACTGGTTTATGGCAATGGAAAGAAGATGGTAATTGCTGCGTGCTGTTGTGCTTGGGACTTTTAAAATCTGATTTATCTGGACGGTTTTAAGTTCAGTTAACACGAAAGGTTTCGGCTTTAGTTTTTGTAGTAACCGATTTTTCTACATTGCCTTACGATTTCCTTAGCCGGTGCAATTGTTGACATAATACACGTCGAGAAATAGCAAGATGACGTCAGAAGTGACACATGATTTATGAAACATGACTCGATAAAAGAACGCCAACTATATACAATAAATGATGTGAGGATAAATATGTACATATAAGGTGCTTTTATTATTAATGAACTTAGTCCACATGGTGAGTCAACGTTGATAGGCGGTCACGTTATTGCCATCATAAGGTCTGTGGGACTGAGTGTTTCTGATACTTACTGACGTGGATCAGAAAAGAAAAGTCTACCGTCAAGTCTATAATGGGTCAATCTGTGCTGAACATATGGCTATCAAACATGCGAGAACAGACACCAGCCCAGCGTCTTCCGTTACCAAAGCCCCAAATACCTTCAATCACAAGTCTGTACAAAAAATTTTCTTTTAAAACTGTCTATAAAATGTGATTTGGGTGGTCACGTTGCTGCATAGAGACTGATGACGCCGTCAGCTCTGTAGCATACAGTCCTGCGAGTTTGGCGCTCCCTGCGTTAACCCTTATCCTGCTAACGTGGAGAATAGGGTGAGCTCCTAATAATGCCAGCAAATGGCAGATGGGATTTAATTCGGTGTTTAAAGGGTTAATGTGGGACGCGCGTCGTGGAGCGGACGACATCATTTGTTGTACAGCGACCGATGTCGACCCCCTGTCTGCCGCACTTATTCCGGCATTAAAAATTCTCTGCAGGTTGGTACTAATTTGAATACCTTTTCTCTGCTGTGGGTTTCCTGAAAAAGGATATTTTAACTCTTTTCTTGGTTCCCTTCATGACGCTCTGTAAAACTTTTACATAGCGTCCAACTATAAGGCAGTTAGTAGAAGATATACCGGAAGGAATGCGAAAAGAACGATCGTGAGCTATCAGAATTTACATAACAGAATTTACCTTAGATACTGATAGAAACCACGAAAACCGCCGAACGCGGTATTGTGTTGGGGCCGACATACGAACCAAACCCTCCCGAACACGAAACAGGAAGACTTCCCGCAACACTCGATCGCGAGTTCGGCGTGGGATTAGGTCAGCGAGGTATTGTAGCCAGGCTGTGGTGCGTAGGAAGATATGACGCCTACTTCCATGACGTTATCGGCCCACACTGTCCTCTTATCAGCAGTGTAACTTGAGGCGGGCGCACAAGGGTGCTGGACAGGTGGTTGTTTGGTGTGAGCGAAGTATTCTGTCGAACAAAGAAGGTTCGTTTAGTGCTCTTGAGAAGTGTGTCATGGTAAAAATGGCGTCAAAAGTTTTGCAACAAAAATAAAAAACCGCAAGACAGCTCACACCAACCATGTCTGCAGTTATACGAAATAGTGAAAAGAAAAATCGATCTACGGGTTCAGGGCTGGAGAACAATAAGATATGCAAACGTGTGTTTCTCTCGGATGGGGTATGATTACATGACGTGGTAATGTAAACGGGCAAAATGACACTCCTGCTCCGAAAATCCATTTTCAGTTCACGGAGTTCCTTGACATAACATAAGAGTCGGAGACTGCTCTGTAGTGAGAGGCACAATATCGCATATCCAGCGTGTTAGAAAGCAACATACGCCGACCATCAGGCTGTGCGGATTCTGACACAGTTCGTGCAGTTAACAGAGGATAACAGGCAGGGCAATCCATTTTCTTTGTAAGAACTGAAGGAAAGTTTTCAAAAAACTGCAAACATTTAAAAAAAAAGGGGGGGGGGGCTTTGTTAGTTGTCGAGACGCATTTGCTAAGGGTACGAAGCCTGCGTAGAAACTGCATTTCGGCACTTTGAATGTGTTATGTGAAATAAAGCAATTTAATGGCAGGAGAGAAACGGACTGTGCAGGCTTCGTGTAAGAAAACTTTATGACAGCTGCAGTGCAGCGCGGCACGATACTGAAGACCATGACGTGTTTTTGACTTTCATGTGACCGTGCATCGTGATAAATTCATATAATATAACCAACCAGATGCACTAATTTCTCAAATTTATTTTTGGAATAAAACTCTACATGTTTCGGACAGTTCCTCTGTCCATCATCAGGAGTTTTTCACTGTACACGCAGCAATGGTATATGTCGTACAGGTTTGCTACAGGACGTTCCGTCCTGATCCTGCCCGCAAGCTGTCAGCAAACCTGTATGACATATACCATTGCTGCGTGTACAGTGAAAAACTCCTGATGATGGACAGAGGAACTGTCCGAAACATGTAGAGATTTATTCCAAAAATAAATTTGAGAAATTGGTGCATCTAGTTGGTTTTATTATAAGAACCAAGATGTGTATGTATACGGAAATACATTTTATAACATTTTAAAAATATTAACTGTGCCCATATTAGATTGATCTTTTGCATGAATCTGCAGTGAACTATATTGTGTATTACAGCACTTTAGCTTGTAAACGATATATTATTTCACGGCTTGAATATAAAACAGGATTTCTTAAGATTATTGTCTTCTGGGGTAAGATGCCATGTAATCTGGTACCCTGAAAATGGAAGCAAAATGTTCCCACCGTATGTTTATACCAATTTAGCAGGCCATAAGGAAACACATACGTGAAAATTGCTATCTTCTTTTTCACCTATTGATAACCTAATACATTAAATTACGTTATTAAATTCGGTTTATAAAACTTCATATACCCATTACAGTCATTTTCTGTTAATCAGCGAAGTGGGTTCGCAAGATTCGCAAACAAAAACGCATTTAGTCAGACATGTTCCCCTGCAGACGAAACAAATTGGATACGCTTTGCATGATATCAGGCTTCCACCGCGAAGCAGATTAGAGCTGCACTCTTATGGGTTATTAGGCAGCGAGTAGTGGCAATTCCTTACCGACGTTTCGGGACAACCTATGGGCCACATCTTGAAGGTTCCAAAAGGGACCGATAGGTTGTCCCGAAACGTCGGCAAGGGATTACCACTACTGGCGGCAAAATAACCCTTCAGAGGGCAGTTCTCATGTATATGCTTAGTTATGAACACTAAACGCTTATGACCTGCAACAACGTCCGACCATATAGGACAGAATGACGTAGGAAGGAATATTGCTGTATTAAGGACTTCACGGACCCGTCACATTTCGACAACAAACATAATTTGCACTGTGACACACACGGTGCTTACTGCAAATAATAAAGCCGGGCCATTTTTACTTTGTTCGTCCCGCTGCGCATGATGCCACTTTAACAAACCTTTTTCAGTGGAGCACAGGTACTTAAGGGACAATGTGTCAATACGTGTCCTAGCCAGTGTTTTGCTGGATTATAAGTTTGGATGGTACGAAGCGCGATATCCCTTGCAAAACACCCACAGCATTCAATAAACAGGCTATATTAATCTGTCTGGGGTCGTGTTTCGGCGTTATTTGACCTTCATGTGCTAATTATTTTCCTGCTTTGTATTGACGAGTGTAGCCGTACGCGCTTGTTCCTTGTTTTTATTCACTGCTTTCAAAGCAACATACGCCTACCTGTCTTTACACCTTCAGGTTCCAGTCCAGTTAGTTAATTATGATAGGTGGAAAATGTGAGAAGTTGAGCTTCATGGCGTGCTCAGTATTTCTTTTCAGGTGTTTAAATGGATTCGACAGGCCACTTCGGGTTAGTGATGATCGAAGAAAGAACAGAAACCTTAGTAGCAAGAAGGAATTACTAATGGTTTAATGTAGGTTTAAAGTTAGAACCTTAAGTACCCACATAGTACAAGACAGGCAATAATCGTGTAACGTGATAAATCAGGCGCAATCGTGCATCCAACTTTACCGTGAAAAGCAATATGTTTTACACTTTCTGAGTGTGTGGTTGTAGCCCTAGTTTTCCGGCATGCGAAGTGCATGCGCCGTATTAGATATATTGTCATATGAGACTCGTCTGCCTGTACCACATTTTTAACATTACCTCATAAACGGGACAATTTTCGGGAAAAATGTTATAGAACATAAGATGAGTGTATGAGTATTTAATTGTCTCTGTAACATTGTCTGAAATATTTCTCATTCTAAGAATAATTCAGAGTGATGTAACCATAAAGGAGCGTAAGTCTTCATAAAGTACATTTTATTCTTGCTAGATTCTAATAATTTTCTGGTCAGACTTTCGAAAAATGTTCAAGTACCAATTTTCACAAAAATCCTTCCAGTGGGAGCTGAATTGTTCCATGTGGACAGACGGGCGAACAGACATGACGAAGCTAATAGTCTTCTTCTTCTTCTTCCTCTTCTTCTTTCGTCCTACAACCCTCTATGGGCATTTGACTTCTCCGCCAGATCATGCCAGGCCGATCTGTCCATCACCACCTTTTTCCAATAAGCTAATAGTCACTTTTCGAAATTTTGCGCACATGCCTAAGACATTTTAAGACATTTTGTCGTCTGTGGCGAAGTTTCATGCACACATACAGAGCATGGCGAATGCCATCTACTGTGTTCCGACCCAGGACTCTGACAGCCGATCCAGTGTCTTCGTCACATCACTTATTTTTTGGCACATAAATGGCATTCCTAAAAAATGTGTCTTCAAAATTTTCCATTTTTCAGGCAATACAGGAGTGTCTTTTGACGTTGATTGACCATTCATTTTGAGTGCATATTGCGTAATCCTCAGTGGGTCAATATACTTAAAATCTCCGTGGAAACAAAAGGCCACAGAGAGAAGAGTCGAAGAAGTTACATAAAGCTTCGGTTTGAAAGGTTAGGAGCTCAACGTACTGTAATTGTAAAGTCCATCAATTTGTCAAAGTTAATTCTGAGATCGTCCAATCTTAAGGACCAAACGACTTTTGTTTGTAGAGCGAAAGTCATAAACGCCATAATCGGACAGAATGAAGCGAATCTTCGAAATATTTTTTTTTTTGCAGTTACGACGTAAACATGGCTGCCCTGACGGAATTCTGCGCTCCAAACTTGGCTCAACATAAAATTTCAGGATATTTCCTTGTTTATATCCTGAGGGGTGATATGTCTGAGATTTGAGTGCAATGTTCAGCTAGACTAGAAGTAGGAATTAACTGAACAATTAAAATTTTACATGTTGTGTTGGGAAATATTTTTCTTATTATTAGAAGACTGTTCCTTAAACTGACGGAGAAAGTAGTATGCGAAATATTTGTACCACGTGTATATATATATATATATATATATATATATATAAAGGTAAAGGTAAAGTGATCCCGTTACAGGCCCGGTGTGGCCCAGAGGGTGGGTAGAGGTATAGCTCTACTCTTCCATGACCGCGGCACTAGAAGCGGGTGAGTGGTCAGCAGTATGCTCCGGCTGCACTTTACCCCCGGGAAAGACCCGGTACCCATTTTACGGGAGGCTGGGTGGGCCCCAGGCCCGGTCTGGACGGGCGGAAAATCTCGTCCCCACCGGGATTCGATCCCGGACCGTCCAGCCCGTAGTCAGTCACTATACCGACTGAGCTACCAGGCCCACAATTTTTTTTATATGAACCTAATAATATGCAATATGAAATATAGTGATTTTATCAAAAACTACTGGTGGCTGTTTATTCTTCGGATAGCTGTGCTTGTCTCTGTAACATCAGATTGCCCTTATGCATTCCCTGCGCCTTATCATGCTCAAGGCTTAATTCCCAAAGGGCTTTTAGAATTGAAAGCTACTAATAAAATTTATGAAAAGCGCGGAGGAAAGGGTAAGAAATGTTTCTCTCATCCGGAAAGTCCATACTCTCTTGCATCCCCCCCCCCCCACACCATTCAAAGGGTAAGGAGGGTTCTTCTTTTCCCACATGCACAGCAGCCGGGGCGTAAGAATGACAGCTGACCTCCAAGTGCCAATTTTAAGCATGAGCGGAGCTATAATGCTATTTCCCTATGCGGTTTATAGCACGTTCAGCGGCAATTTTAATTTTTAGACAGAAGCTGTCAACAATATTAAGTTTATATTTTCACGTTCTGGGCCATTAAGGCTTATAGCCTTGTACGTTCCCGGTGTTTTGCAGAAATCAATGTTGCCGCTATCTGGAAGAATGCAGAAACAATTTTCTTTCGAAATATTGAAGTCCACATACCAGACCACATGGTGTCATAACTCAGAAAACCGTAACACGAACCTTCGCCGCTCACCCATTTCCCCCGGGTTCTAGCAGCCTCTTAAACCTCGTAATTCAATAAATTGCCGGGAGTTACAAGCAACATGAGTGGGTAGTCATAACGTGAGGGTTGTCGGCCTTTGTGTGCGTCCATTAATTACATGAACGAACCCTTCCTATGGGCAAATTTGATTGAGCTTATGAAACTCACTATGATGTAACGAACCTGAGATGCAACGAGATTTTCCCGTGGCTCTAATGTAAGCAACCTTTATAATTTTCTCTTCATATTTTCACCGAATATGTAACACGAATAAAATTATTTGGTATCAAGGAATGTACTTATTATTCTTTAGTAAATGCAAGAAAACCTGTAATTTACTTAGGAGGAAGATAGTTAAATCAAACTTAATAATTATTTTCTCTAAAATTTTTAACAAATATGTAACACGAATTAAATTATTTGACTTAAAGAAATGTAATTATTTTCTATTCTTTACAAAATAATTCATGTGAATGTCTCTACTAAAACTCACTCCCACTCGCTCACCCACTCATACACTCACCTATTCACTCACTCACACCCACTCAATGCCTTAGTATAAACAACCAACTAGATGCAACAATAACAATTTTTAGTAATTTCAATCAGCTCAACATGTTTCGGGCGATAATTTAACACAGTCTAATGCTCCTGAGCATGGGCTAAATTATCGCCCGAAACATGTTGAACTGGTTGAAATTACTAATAAATTGTTATTGTTGCATCTAGTTGGTTGTTTATACTATTGTATCAGAGATTAACAGTCACACAAACATCAAATCCACCCAATGCCTTTCACACACAGGAGCGTGCGGTAAAGCACGCACGCACAGTCCATAGGGATTGACAAAACAGTAGGAACATTTTGTCATAACAACTTTGTTTCGATACTACACGCACTATATTCTGTTAAAAGCCGTAAATATTTCATTAGTTGCACTAACACAAAAGTGTTTTGTATCCTTTTGTTAAGCTTCTATAAATTTGCAGCCATTCAAGTGGATATTTATGATGTTAGTTCACTCAGCCTGAAATGCATTATCAAGTAAAATTAATCAGCCGACAATTTTCAAATAAAACTGATGAAGTGTTTTAAAGCTCGGATTGTAAACTTGAACCCGAGTTCACAGTGACTGAAGTTTATGATAAGAATGTGCGCTATCATTAGAGCCCGTGCTTGTAAAATTCCGAGTATGTGTTTTTTTTTTCTGTGTAAACGATGACAAAAACACCTTGCAGTATTTTCTCATTTCATATTTCAGGAAGGAAAATGAATATTTAAATCCCCACCCTAATTAGCGCTGTAATAAAGTTACGGAATTTCATTATTTTCCCCAGGATACGAAGCACCAATTGTATGTTAAATGCAACAAATATCAGGAATTGTCTCACAGTATGCTAAGCCGCTGAGCTAAAAGCTCAGAAGCATGTATTTAATCCCAGGGACTATGCCTCGTA
>Ga0131853_10024220_pt1 | contig 10956 bp, 9 predicted proteins | sample TergutLab28metaG_FD_92764 | JGI IMG/M metagenome (GOLD analysis project Ga0131853, IMG submission 92764) | Labiotermes labralis P1 segment gut microbial communities from Petit-Saut dam, French Guiana - Lab288 P1 (version 2) (version 2) | ecosystem: Host-associated > Arthropoda: Insects >...
ATACTTCTACTCCCCCTCTGGGCCTTCCTGGTCTGTTCTGGGGTGAACTTTACGCGTACATTGCATGAATGAGGGAGATGCAAAGTGCAGTGTGTTTTATTCAGGCACCGTAAAGGAAAAAAGACCACGAGGAAGGCCTAGGCTCGAGTGGGAGGATAATATTTAAATGAATATACTGGAACGCGGTGTTGAGCGTGTGGATTGGTGTAATTGTTTTTTGGTAGGGATGGCTGGGAGGCTGCTGTGAATACTGTAATATCATTTTTGGCTCCATTAAGGCAGTAGTTGGGAGTTTTAAAAATTACCAGAGTTGACTTTTGTATCATAATAATTTACATAGACAAATTTAATATTTTACATTTCCCTTACAAGTATGTCACATATACAGTATTTGTTGTCAACTGGCTGGATGATATATTTGTTATTAATTATTATTCCACCATGTTTCGGCTACAGCTGTTGACCATCTTCAGGGAGCTCGCAGCTTATGTGTCAAATTATGTGGGAGAGATTCTCACAAAACGGTGTTTGAATATAATTCAGATTATAATCAAACCTAATTACAAATATAATTTAATTATATTTAGACACATAATTTGACATGTCGGAGGAATAATTAATGAGAAAAAATGTAGTGCAACAAGTTGGTAATAAATATTGGATGGTTACATAGACGTTGGGTTACCCCATGTTGAACAGAGTGTTTTGTTTTATGGCTACATTGCAGAGTGACAGGCATTGTGTCTGCTGCAAGGTAAAGGTAAGGTAAGGTAAGGTAAGGTAAGTGCACCCTTGTACAGGCACTGAGGCTCTGTACAGGCCGTATGGCCCATAGGGGGAGTAGAGGTATGGCTCTACTCTTTCTTGACCACGGCACTAAAAGGGGGTGGGGGGTCAGCGTCACGCCCCGGCCGCTCTTTACCCCCGGGAAAGACCCGGTATCCATTGTACAGGAGGATGGGTGGACTCCAGGGCCGGTCTGGACAGGTGCGGAATATCTCGTCCCCACCGGGATTCGATCCCCGGACCGTCCAGCCCGTAGCCAGTCGCTATACCGACTGAGGTACCCGGCCCACTGCTGCAAGGTAGAGCGTGAATATTAAATTGCAAGACAGTTGCTGTAGCCAGTAAATAATTACTGTCATAATGATTGTACTGATGCTGCTAACGTGACAACAGCAACATGAATTTAAGAATTTTGCGGATTAATGACGTTGCATATGCCATAAAAATATTTCTGTTAATTGTATTGTATGAAGTTACTGTAATAATACCTGATCACATGCCACAATAGCTCAGTCATTATAGTGACTTAGCTGTGGACTGGACAACCTAGGAATCAGTTCGTTTCCAGGTGGTGGCATGACATTGTCCTATTCTCCAAAGTGTCTGGCCCAAGCAGCATAATATTCAGTGGGTAGTTTCTCTGGTGGGCGGGGACGTTAATGCGGCCGAGACTTAAGCTTATCCCTTGTTTTCATCTAATTGCTTAAGTTGGGAATGAGAGGGACTGTGGCTCCACTTCCTCATATGCCTCCGTGGCATGCACTGGACCAACTTTCCTGGTATCATAATACATATTTTTAAACTTTGTGAGAGGTACATACATAGAGCCCATTGTGAATTTTTTTTGAGGGGAGCAGAACATGCCAGTATCATGGGAGGATTGTACATTTTTTGAGTTTAACATGAGAACGGTGAATGACAAATTTTTTAACAGATTTAATATATGTCAGTGATGTTAAAATTGTCATTTCATTTTTGAGAGGCATCTACATGAGAATTGATCAACTGAGGGAAGCTGCTACAAGCTTTTTGCTTAACCTGACAAACATCACTGTGAGGTATAGTGGGATATCCACTGTTTTGGTTGCCATTTTGAATGCCTAAAATAATATATACTGTAGAGGTAGTCTATAACTGTAGAGCAAGTTACAGTAGTACTGTTTTACTGAATCGCAGATGTTCTGCGTCTACAAAAATTTACTGCGTTGCATTGATGTATTTGAATTTTATTCATTTATTTTGAGAGCCTGAATTTCCACTGTGTGTTAGGGGCTTAAGCGGTACAGCATGTTTCTGATTATGTAAAGAGGTTATGTGATATTACAAATGTTGCAGGCTGTGAGTCCACAAGTGTCAGCCCTTCACACACACCACAGAATGAAGTCCAGCCCTAATACACTGAACACACAAAACATGTCTCTAGCAGAAGGTAAGTCCTTGGTGCTCCAACTGGATAATAAAAATATCTCAGAATCGTATAGACCAGGAATATCTTCAGTATTTTCTGTACTGGCTCACATGATCTGAAGTCAAGTGTGTGTAGATCACATGAATTACCCATTTTCCCATCTTCGAAGAACCTGTGGAACTCAATACAAAGGGAGAAATCTAATGTTTTGACATCTGGTGGAAGTCATTAGTTACACAAAAGACTGGTTGCGGGTGGTTGGTTCGTCCCTACCGGGCTGCTAATTCGTGTGTGCTTGGTGGTCAGGTAAAAATTTTCTCTTCCTAAAAGTGTCAGGCAGGCCACATGTTGGATGCCCAGTGTGTGTATAGACTATACTGAGGCCATGTCCTCCAACTGCATTGCCCTGCTATGCCTCTGTTATCTAGCTATTCACGTGAGTGTTGATATTGGTGGTAAACAAGATTTTTAGAAACGTGCTTTGAGCTTTTTGACTGCACACAGCAGAGGGCATTAGAACAGTAGGCAAAGAGTGGGAAGTCTTGAGTCAACCACCACTACCCCCACCGCCACCGCCACCACTTTTCGCCCCCATTCAAAAATCGCGTTCAAGACCCATGTGCCAGCTTTTTCTTAGAAAGTTTCAAGAAGAAGAAAGAATTTTTTTTCTACATACTGTGTGAACCCTTCAATGCCAGTGATGGCGTGCTCTTTGGTCCTTAAATGCTACCCTGTCAACCTCAGTGCATCATGCAGGCATGTATGCAATTTACAGTACTAAAAATTTTAAACCCCTCTCTGGGTAGCAGTTTGAATTTATCTCTTGTTGTCTTTGAAGGGTTAGTGCATTCTAGCAGCTTTTTACACCTAGGGATGATATTGATAGTATAGTTAGCAACTGAATTGACAGTGGAATAGGATTTCTTGTTCTTTGTTTTTTAGCATCAAAACATTTGATTGCATCTGAATCATTGTCAGACATTTCATGTGGGCTGAAACGAGTGAAAGCAGGAAGCACTTGGGATGTAGATTCTCCAAGAATTACACCCCCAGGGACACCACCCCCTCCTTATGGTTGTAGTAGTGCTGTGATTAGTGAAGAATTAGAAACAGCTTCACAGATGGAAGATGATGGTGGTACTCTGGATGAGGTATGGATTTGACATTCTAGAGGTACGAATTTGACATAGTGTAAATGGGTAAGATCAGTGTGATGTAAAGACTAATGAAAACTGCTCTGTGATTTCTTTCAAGAACAAAGCTAGTGATCATGGATAAAGTTTATTGGAATTTAAAAACGAAATTTATCAGGAACCCAGTTTAAGTGTGTTTACTGCAATTTTTTTTTGCACATAACATCAGAGTTTCTCAAAATTACCTTCTCTCTATAGCATTGTGTAATATAATCCAAGGCCTTGTTGTATGCCTTTTTCTTTAATGCATCTTACCAGTTTACACTACTACTTAATTTATGACCTCATTTTCAGTTTAACCCCATGTGGTTGGTTTATGTGCATCGATTTCAGTTTCATTTAATGGGAATGTAATTTTTCATTTACACTTTTGTTGTATGTCCAATTTTTTGGGAACACACGAGGGCATCTAACAAGCCCTTCATGTACTTCTGTAGCAAATATACAGATTTTGTGATCTGTTTGGGTACTAAAATTTTAAACTTACCTGAAAACTGTGACATAGACATACCTTTCAGTGCCATTTATTTCCCCTATATTCTGTCCCTTTTTGTAACAACTACTGACCCTGCCATCTTGCGGTCACAACTTGTAACTAACTTACATAATACAGATAGAGTAGCAAGTATGTTACATTGTCAGTGACCTCTGCACTAACCTGCTGTTGTGCATGCATTCAGTCTTTTCTGTCATGTTTAAAAACTGCTGAAAATATTTTTTTTGGAATTTTGTGTCATACATTTTGACACAACACACAGAACTTCTTCAAGAATTTTGAAAGGTTTCTAGTGTCAGGAATATGAAACAGTTAACACGTGATTGAAACAAATGAATATAGTGGGTGGCAGACACTGGTGTTTGTTTGTTTGTTGACCAAAATTACCTGTACTAATGGTTCTGTGTGGGGAATTTTATTGTAGCGATGCAAAGTCTGCTTGCCCAGTGGAAGGTTTGGTTGTCCATGATGGCCCTGCAATTATAAACAGTCCTATCTATGAGGTACAGTGCATGGTCGTTGTAAGGAGTGAACTTATGATAGATAAATTCTTTGATATGAAATAATGAATGTGTATAAGTTGGACCTTTGAAATTGACACTCGAACATTTGTTGCTACGCTTGCCCTCTCCCCAAAAAATGAGTAGTTTGTTGCTGGTTTCCAGTACCATGTGGACCTGGGCATTTCTTATGGTCACAGTCAGTTTAACTGTTTCTCTCTTCATGTTTATTATGTCTGCTGCTTTCCAAAAAATCAATTTGCAAATACATTTCACTGTTTCAACACTTCTACACATTTGGTTCACTTCTTGAAGTCTTCTGGGTTGTCACACTGTATGTTTGTTTGTGCACTCCGCATGGCATATCACCCCTGTAGCCACATCACAGACAGAAAACAAATGCAAGCACATAAGCAGGTGCAGCACTCAGAACAAGGGAGGGGATTCATTGAATAAAAGTACTTTATTATAAAATTCAGAAATGTAAATAACAAGGACATTCTTACAGATAGGGTTTGATGGTAACTGGACAATCAAAATTTGCAGCAGTCTACATATATAAGATAAGGAATTAGAAAAGTTCCATACCACTAACAAAAAATAAAAATAATTGCATGGTATTGCAGGTTAACATGTTAATAAATTTAATTTGAACTTCATCATGCCAGCGAGACCTGGCACCATAACTTTACCAAAAACTAGACTGTAATGTTGAAATTTTGTCTGAAACTCAATTAAAAGCCAGGTGGATATGTTGTGTAGTGTGTAGAATGATGAGGCTAGGCCAGTTGGAGTGAGGGGGTAAGGTAAAAGAGAGAGCATGGAAGTTGGTGACATGGTGTGTGGAAACTGCATCCTGGAGCAGATGGAACCAACATTCATTGTGAATACCCTGTATGTGTATTCTTGTGAGCTGTTGGCTTCCACTGCAGAATGTGCAGTGTCATGACAGAATACCTCACTATCATACAAGCTTTGAACCTTACATATTTCTTGATGTTGTATGCTTTCTTGTAATCTGCAGCATTTTCTCTTTCTGATATTGCTTAGCGCACGTAACCTTTGTACTGCTAATTGGTTGTTCCCTTTAAACTTAACTGACGTTTTGCTTTCATTAATAATGGCTGATTGCAGTACAATTTGATTGTGTGCAGCATGAAGCTGGGGACACCATTTCATCAGATATGTCACCCCAAAGAACTAGTTGTGGTTCTTGTGTAAATACATCTGCTATACAGAAGCAGCTGATCATCTCCATGGAGGAGGATGAAATGTCCGATCAGGAAGTAGTAAGTATTGGTCTACTTTGCCGTAACTCCATCTGCTAATAAGATACACACAAATGCTTGAGCAGAGCTGTGGTGCCCAGTTGTGAACTATAGTATTTAGTACAGGTGTTAAAAATGCAGGGTGTCCAATTGTGTTATGTAATAACTTCGAGCTAAGATTCGTGGCCTCATACCAAGTCAGAAATGTCATGTCAGCATGGGTCAGATTCACAACTGTTACACAGGTATGGGAATTTGAAATGTGAGTGAATGAGAGGTGTACGCAAAATCACATAATGTGATGGAATGCATGGTTGTCTCTACTTCAAATATTGTTACAATGTTGTTGTATGTTTACAAGTGTTCAGTGGGACACCTTCATCCTGGATACACAGTGTGGCTCATTTTAGTGCCCCTGCAGAAATGGGTGGGTGCTTGGCATGTTGGTAGTACATTTATGGTGTGTGTATGTTGACATTTGCCAAGAGTGCTGGCAGTTCATTTAAAAAAAAAGAATTCATGTTAATGTCACCTGTCGGCTGGTGTGTGCGCCACCTTGCAGTCTGCTGATGGTTACTGACAAGCACAAAGTTCATAGTCCCATAGCTTTGTATCAGCTTTGAATCTGACCCATTTTGATAGGCGTTTTCTTAACTCAGTATGGGGTCAGCAGTATGAACCTGAAGTTATGACATGAAGTCACAGAAAACCCTGCTTATTATCAGGTGTCCATTTTATTGTTTCTTACAAAACACACTGGAACCTGTTTAACCATTTCTGTGTTGTGGAAGTGCGTTCATGTCTTGTGGTGTGTTTAAGTTCATCGAGGTTCATTCATAGGGCCCTAATCGTGAAACTGACACGTGGGCACATTGAGAGACCAGAGAGTCTGACTTGACTGTTGTGGGCCATGAAATGTTTAATTTTGTCTCTGAGTCAGTTTAGGTGTTCAGGTTAGATTACAGACATACATATACATCCTTCAACATTTCTTTATTCAGAATTATCTAAAAACTTCACCATGTTAGGGTTAAAAGGAAGGATGTTTGTACTTCATAAAAGTTTATTCTGTACTGGATACAGTAATGCATTCTTTTTGTAGGGTCTCAAGTGGGGGTGTTGGTGTTTCTTCACATGTGAGCCACATGAGAAAAAATTCCTACATCATTGCTGGTTGCATGGATTTTTTTTTTGTATTGGTAACAGTGGTGCAGAAGAGCCTCATAGCTGTCCTACTTTATGGATATTTTAGGAGTAATACAGAAGTGGTGTTCAGGTGGTTAGGTCCATCAGGCCTTCAAGTGCATTTGTGCTGGTTAGCTAGGTAAAAATATGTCTGCTGTAAGTCTCATTTGTGCAGTACACTGTTGTCAGACAGGGTTTGGCCTGTGGACTGCGTGATGTGTGCCACAGATATAGAGACAGATTCAAAAACACGCCAACGGGGCAGTATCTTTGGCTTAATGAAAAGGGTTCTGATCTCAGTGTGTTTCAGGAAACAATGGATATGCACTCAGAATGTCATCATCTGCGTGTTTACTTTGGCAATTCCTAATTTTAAATGGTTGAGGTACTTAGTTCCCAGCCTGTCACAAAGGAGGCACTGATTCAATACCAGGCCATTCCATGTGTGGTTTATGATGGAAAAAGTGACACTGGGGCAGGTGTTTCTCCAAGTACTTGAGTTGTCTCGTGCCAGTATCATCCACATGTGGTCTGTGCTCGTATTGTACTCATTTCCTATCAGCAGTACGTGTTGCTAGTAGTTGACAGGGTCATTAGATAGAATACTTCTGTTTCCCTTCCTAATTATTTTGTGAATGAATGAATGAATATGTTGTTGGGTGGCATCACTAGTTACACTTTGAGGTGCCAGAGTTTGAATCCTTGGTCTTACTCGAACAACCCACTTACATTACAGCCATCATCTGTACAAAATTCATGCATTATGCACATTAACTTGATGTCTAGTTGATGTTTTTTCTTATCACTCATGAAACAGCACTTGTCATAACGCACCAGTACATGATTTTACAGGACACGTAAAACACTTGACTGATCCTCGGCAGACCAACACTTGATCATGTTATGTTTTTATGCAAAAGTAAAGACCAGCAAATTTCTGTGGACACAACGTTTGATAAAAGGTGTGTTCGTAAGCCAACTTACTTGTAATGTGGGAATCTCAGTTTGTTGAATTGTGTGGGTTATAACAAATTGCCATTTCATGAGCATTATTTCTGTCCCTCTTACATTTATTAGTGAGGCTTATTTATGGCTGATTCCTGTGTACCTTTATTAAGAGCTCCCATGTTCAGTATATTTAACCATGTATACTCCTGTTTTCTGCCATTGTTTTTTATTCTCACATCCTCTGAATGTCCTCATACAACTCTTTGTATCTGTATTTCATAATCTGGTGTCTAGGATATGTTCCCTTTGTATCTTTGTTCGTTTGTAACTTTGGTATGTGGCCACATTCTTTATATTTATTACACTGTTCATTGTTTTTGCAGCAGGATTTGTGTCTCCAGATTCATGTTTGTCACTACAGTTTATCTCATAGCTTCCTGTGTATCCTGTCTTCCCCACTGATTTGTAAGCTGTCGTACTGTCTGTCTCTCATACCTGCTTCCTGCGTTATGTCCAGTATTTAAGCAAACACCATGTGTTTATGCGTTTTGTTCTGTCTTTTATTTCAGGTGCAGTTACAAGACCATGGACCATTCAAAAGTCTCTCCAAGTTGTGGGAACATAACGCACATCTGGCAGTCTTTATGAACTATGTTACATCAAATAGTGATCCATCGAGTCTGGTATGGAATTATGTTTCTTTTAATTCTATATTTCTTTACTGTCTTTTTTTTTAATGTATGAACATTTGTATGTTTCTTCAAAATTTTATGTACATGTGATGTAGGCGTATGATGTAATGATTTGGCTTATTATGATTGAAAAACTGTATGTCAACATGGATTGAAATCTCAACCATAGTTACTGCCTCTTCCATTAGAACTGCCACATTAGTGCTGAGGCAGTGGATTTTTGTGGGCTGCATGCATGTATTTACCAGCTGGCAGGCAGTTCACATTCAGTTTCGGTGAGAGAAAATGCTGTTGTAGTGAGTAATGGTTAATATACAGGTCATAAATGCTCTTAAAGGTTTACATGATGGGACTGCATGATGAGTGCCCAAGAAATGTTGGTTTTGCAGCATTTAGCACCAAGCAGAGCAGTGTTCAGCAATTAGTGGTTGTTAGACACTGGGTACTTTGCTACAAGTACCAGAGACTGTGGTGTATGACAGTGTGTATGAAGGATCCATTGCAGTTTGAGTGTGAGTGCTGAATTGACGGCGAAATGAGCACCTCAGATGCAGTGAATGATAAACTTTACATGAGAAGAATTTGTACCCATACCACTGCCATTTGTGCAAACATTCCAACCTGAGGCTTATCCAGTCTGAGTAGACTACTGTTATTGGATTGTGGAATGGCATCAGCTGTTGATATGTGTTTCTGTGTGTGATGATGTCCACTTTACATGAGATGGAATAACCAGCCGCCTTAGCATCCATGTCTGTTCACCCAGCAATCTTGAAACATGTTTTGATTTGTGATGAAGTCCAATTTATGTTAGTAGGAGTAACCAGCTAAATAACCCTTGTTTGATCATCCTGTAATCTTGAAATATGTTTTGGTGTGTGATGAAGTCCAGTTCGTAGGATGGAGTAACCAGTTACCTCAGCACACATATCGACCCAGCAATTTTCACTGTTCTGCTACAAGTTACTTCCAGCATTGTCTTTTGTTGAATGTGTGGTGAGATCCTATCAGTGACCAGCTGATAGGGCCATTTGTTCATCAGGGATGTTTAACAGCAAGCTGTTTCCTGCATGTCCTACAGGATTGATTTTTCACTTGTGGGGACACATGAAGGAGCTGACATATCAGGAGAATTTGCAGATGCAAGATGAATTTATAAGGTGTATCATGGACAGTGCTGCTGTCTTATGGAACAGGTGTGAAAATACATGGAAAACATGTTCCGTGTTAACCTTTGAAAGACCATGTTGGCATTTATATTTTAGTGCATGGTTTGTGAAAAACATGTTAGTTGAACAAAAAAAAAGAGAAGATTATGAAACAAAAACAGCATTTTGTGGAAAACAAAATGAGAGATTGTGCAGTATGTTGAAAAAAATGCACCAAATTTCTTTATTTCTTAAATATATAAAATGAGTTTCTGGTGTGTTTTTTCTGCCCACAAACGCAGGTTTTGTAAAGGTTAAAATGAGGTTGCTTGTTCTTAGCCAGTGCAGGAGACCATTTTCAACACACAACCACTTCAGGATGTTACATTACAACTTAAAACACAACACAATTGCTGTATAATGGTTGAGGTTGCATACCATGTTTATATAACCTTATTTGCTGTATGGCAGATATTTTATGGAATATTCTGTGTATGATGACCATGAAGTGTGACATTATTGTTCAGACGTGTGTTGATGCTCTTGGGTTATCATCAGATGTACTTGTAACATAAGCTATCACAACTATAGCATTTGTCATGGAAGTGTTATTGCATAGAAAACCTGTATCCACTGGGAATTTAGAGTTGTTTTTCTTTGTCTGCAGTTTTCCTTCCTTTATTTTATGGATGAGATGTGCAAGTGTCAACTTTCTGCTTCTGTGGAGTACTTGTATGTGCCCAGATCTTGATGTATAGTGGAACTGTTGTCTTTGAAATATATGCAAAGAGTGTGATTTTTTTTCACCAACTCCTATCATGCAGTGCTTTTTAGAACTAATAAATAACCAGTATTCACATTTGGGGGCTGTAGGATGCCATAGTCATGATTCACCAGTGCAGTCATGAAATTTGCTGTGTGGGCTGTGGCACTGTCCTGCAAAAAGTAACTGAGTGTTTTTAATTTTCCTGTTACTCCTCACAAATATAGTGTTAGAAATAACTGACTATTGTGGTGGTAATTTATTGTTTCTTTGAAAAATGTGGAGGCACATTGAGGCACAGTTCGTTGAGGCACTGCGCTACAATCAGGAAGGTTGCAGGTTTGATTACTGTTGGGATCACGTGATTTTTCATTGACTTAATCCTAATGGCCGCACTATGGCTGTGGAGTCAACTTGGCCTCTAACAGGAATCATTACCATGATTATCTCCTGGGGTGGGGGGGGGGGGTGTTTTTATTTTGTACACAGGGGGTTGATGTGAAACCTTTGCCCCCTTCAAGTCGGTTTTTTTTTGAAATTCTGGGAGCTTCACCCCCCGGGACCCCCGG
>Ga0131853_10024224_pt1 | contig 10955 bp, 5 predicted proteins | sample TergutLab28metaG_FD_92764 | JGI IMG/M metagenome (GOLD analysis project Ga0131853, IMG submission 92764) | Labiotermes labralis P1 segment gut microbial communities from Petit-Saut dam, French Guiana - Lab288 P1 (version 2) (version 2) | ecosystem: Host-associated > Arthropoda: Insects >...
TACATGGAGACATAAATTTTAATGGCACTCATGTCTATACATGGAGACATAAATTTTAATGGCACTCATGTCTATACATGGAGACATAAATTTTAATGGCACTCATGTCTATACATGGAGACAAATTTTAATGGCACTCATGTCTATACATGGAGACATAAATTTTAATGGCACTCATGTCTATACATGGAGACATAAATTTTAATGGCAATCATGTCTGACCCATTTATCCTTTCTTCGGTATTTAAATTTTGCTGGATGCCTGACTTTCCCTATGTCTGTGTCGGCGTCCATACAGGGATGTGTAAGCGTAATGAGATGCGTTATACTCAATTTGAAGATTTCAATTTGTTATCGTGTAAATAAACATGCCTGGATTTGATACGTAAACAAGTTATATCGGACTGTAAAATTGTAAACGGCACAGGGACCTGTGTGCCATAATGAATGGGGAACAACGCAAAGGGCACACAGATCTGTGTGCAGTAATGATTAGGGAACAACGCAAAAGGCACACAGATCTGTGTGCAGTAATGAATGGGGAACAACGCAAACGGCACAGGGATCTGTGTGCAGTAATGATTGGGGAACAACGCAAACGGCACAGGGATCTGTGTGCAGTAATGAATGGGGAACAACGCAAACGGCACAGGGATCTGTGTGCAGTAATGATCGGGGAACAACGCTAGCGGCACAGGGATCTGTGTGCAGTAATGAATGGGGAACAACGCAAAAGGCACACAGATCTGTGTGCAGTAATGAATGGGGAACAATGCAAACGGCACGCAGATCTGTGTGCAGTAATGAATGGGGAACAACGCAAACGGCACAGGGATCTGTGTGCAGTAATGAATGGGGAACAACGCAAACGGCACAGGGATCTGTGCGCAGTAATGATCGGGGAACAAAGCTAACGGCACAGGGATCTGTGTGCAGTAATGAATGGGGAACAACGCAAACGGCACAGGGATCTGTGTGCAGTAATGAATGAGAAACAATGCAAACGGCACAGAGATCTGTGTGCAGTAATGAATGAGAAACAATGCAATCGCCACAGGGATCTGTGTGCAGTAATGAATGAGGAACGACGCAAACGGCACAGGGATCTGTGAGCGGTAATGAATGGGGAACAACGCAAGCGGAACAGGGATATGTATGTGTGTGTGTGTGTGTGTGTGTGTGTGTGTGTGTGTGTGTGTAGGTGTGGGTGGGTGGGGAGCGTAGATCAATTTAGCGCATTCTCAACGCCGACACTAGGTGGAGTAAGTGGTTAGCTCAACGCCCTGGCCGCTTTACCACCGGAGATAATCTGCAGTACATATTGCAGTTTGGAAGAGCCCCACAGCCGGTTTGGGCGCTTCGGAAATGTTGACACATTTAAAAAGATCTCAAATGACTAAACGTTATGGCAAGACGCCTGTAAGTCGCTGATGCGTTTTGCAGGTTGGAAAAAAGGCCTAATTTGTCGATGTTGAATCGTGTAAAGGTTTAAGTCGAAAATCAAGGGAAATAGTGCGAAAACAAACCAAACGCATTAACACAATTTGTGGTGTTCTGCCTCCCAGAAAACACAACATATCTACATCACAAATAAGCAACCGGATAATGTTATGTAAGGAAATTATATACGTTTATTGTTGAGTATCGTAAGGAGTACTTAAATGCATTGTGTGGCAAAGTGAAGGGATACTGAAAGTTAAAACAAATGGCACATATAGCTACCAATGCGCTACATAGCTTACCGAACACAGCCAGAAGGCAGAAGAGAGAGAAGAAGCCACTGCAATGAAACACCATGGCACTGTGTGTGTGCGGAACGGATGCAACCGAACAACTGACAGTATGGCACTATGATCTGTGATAGCACTGTCATAGTGAGCAGGGCTGCCAACTTCATGCAGTGGGCCGCGACACGGCGGTGGTCCGCGCTACAATGTGGAATATCGCGTAGAATCAAGTAGCAATGTAGTTTGTATTCATACGGGCACAGGCCTAACTTGGCTAATACTATTGTAGCCGGGGAGGGGGTAATCGACCAAAAGAATTACAAATTGACTCGATGTACCTAGAACAAGTCCAGTCCTACCGATATCTGGGATCAACTGTAAATAGCCAATAGAGAGCCAATATAGAATAGCAATTGGAAATAAAGCATATTATGCAAACCAATTTCTCTTTAAAAGTAGATTGGTCTCCAAGAAATCAAATTGAAACCGTACTGGAGCATTATACGACCTATAGTCACATACGCCTCTGTAGTACGGGTCTTGAAAGAAACCAAAATCAAGTTAATGGTATTTGAAAGGAAAGTATTGAGACATCGTTGGTCCTACAAAAGAAAGAGACGGGACATGGAGAATCAAAACAAACGATGAATTAGATGAATTAATAAGATATAAGAATATAATAAATCACAAAAAGCACAACGATTCAGCTGGTTTGGCCATTTACATCGAATGCTGGAAGACAGAATGGTAATAAACAGTATATAAGTGGGAACCGATGTCAATAGGACCACAAGGGAAACCAAAGAACAGATGGGAATATAACGTAAGAAATTACATGAAGAATTTGAAAATAAAAAATTGGATTAGCTGCATCCAGGATCATAATAAGTGGAAATCATATGTTGAGAAGGCCAAAACATTCAAAGATTGAAGTTGTAGCGCCTGAAGAAGAAGAAGAAGAAGACGAAGACGAAGAAGGAGGAGGAGAAGGATAAGAAGCAGGAGGAGGAGGAAAAGGAGGAGGAGGAGAAGGAGGAGGAGGAGGAGGAGAAGGAGAAGAAGAAGAAGAAGATGAGGGGGAATCGAAAAGGAGCTTTAATTTATGAAGAAGCTGAGTTAGAAAGAGGTGGATGATTGGTTTCAATCAGAATATACAAAAACCCCTTTCCGCCCTCTCTCAACCCAATATTTTTATTTGCCCATCTTCAACTCAGTAGCCAAAAAAAACTATTCTTAGGTAGAAAAAAATATTGGGAGTATTTGCCCCCACCCCATTGTCCCCCAAACTCCACCAAATTCTGCCCATGCATCTGAAGCATGCAGCAGATGTGTTGGACCGTATTTAATCACCTAACTTTTTACAGCACAGTGGTAAATGTACCGGGGTGATGTTAAGTCCTTAGCCCGACCAGGAAGGAAACAAGCTCGGAAGCATGTCAGAGATGCACGCGATTTCAACAACATCGAGACGCGAGCTGTCATCAAGTTCTTTTTTCTTGCAAGGCGCCGAAGGTAAAACACGCCATTTTGACAGGAACATTAGCTTGTTTCCTTCCTGGTCGGGCTAAGGACTTATCAGCACCCCTGTATATACCACACGATTTAGCACATACGAAACTGAGAATTTTGGTCGAACGGTGTATTTACGATCGATGATTATTTTCCTGCACATCCCGGTGTTTGCAATGTGTTTTCTGCTGGTAGGAACTCAGCTTTTAATTATATACTTAATGACATCCGTTGATGATAAAACAATTATACATAACGTGTGGGCCCGGTAGCTCAGTCGGTATAGCGACTGACTACGGGCTGGACGGTCCGGGATCGAATCCCGGTAGGGACGAGATTTTCCGCCCGTCCAGGCCGGCCCTGGGACCCACCTAGCCTCCTGTAAAATGGGTACCGGGTCTTTCCCGGGGGTAAAGTGCGACCGGGGCGTGCTGCTGACCACTCACCCCCTTCTAGTGTCGCGATCATGGAAGAGTAGAGCTATACCTCTACCCACCCTCTGGGCCACACCGGCCTGTAACAGTAGAGCTGTACCTCTACCCACCCTCTGGGCCACACCGGGCCTGTAACGGGATCACTTTACCTTTACCTTTCACATAATGTGTGGGTTTTGTAATGTGTGGGTGTATTGGTAATACGTGTACTTGTATTTACTGTGTTTTTGTACGGTTTCGTTTATGTATATTTATTCTTATTTGTTACTAGTGGAAGGACTTCCGCCACCGAGTGAAAACTCAATTGTAGTAAACAACAACAACAACGTGATGACGTCACACTGTAGTCGTTACGAATAGTATCGGAAGGTCTCGATTTCGAATCTGACTACAGCACTTCGATGTATTTCTTTGGCTTCGCTATACCAATGCATCACGCTTCGGGGTCAGTGGCCAGTATTTCTGCGTTGGATTCTAGAAGCTTCGATTTTAATGTCTTTGTGAGACAGATGCTATCCAAATTGAGATTTTTCGTGGTTTTTCTTCCCAGTCCTCCTTGCCAATGATAAGACAGTTACGCCAGTATTCATTTTTGCGATTTCATATCATCAGGCTATGCACTAATGGCCCCACAGTACGACACTTTTGAGACAGCCATAGATTTGTTGAATAAACCATTGAAAAACAAGGGTAAATCAAAAGCCATGCGGTGGCCTAGGCCCGAGTTAGTGTGTTGCGCCACCCCCCCTCCCCCCCCCCGGAAAAAAGAGATACCTTGCGTTATTATCAGGGCACATTGCATACGAAGATCATATGGACACAAGGACGTATAAATAGGAAAATAATTTTCACGAAAAGGTAGAGAGAGGCAGGGGGGGGGGGGAGGGCTCAGTTGTTGAGGATCTTTGGCAAACTATTAGATACGTCACCACGTCTCTCTATCCGTCCGTTTGTCCATGGAACAAATTTACCCCCCCCCAAACTCAACAGATTTTCGTGAAATTCGATATTTTGAGGATTTTTCGAAGATCTGTCGAGAAAATTCAAGTTGCATTAAAATCTGATAAGAATAACGGGTACTTTACATGAAGACCTGTGCGGATTTATGATAACATCTCGCTGAACTCTTCGTAGAATGAGAAATGTTTCAAACGGGAGTCCAATAGGAAATCATGTCACATAATTTATGTTCAAGAAGTCGTGCCGAAAATCGTACTGTTTATGAGATAATGTGGTGGAAACAGACATGTCACGGACAACAATAGAATACAGTGCAGGAAATGTGCGATTAGCACTCCGGATAACAAAGGCAAAAAACACAGACACACACACTCAGAATATGTAATATTGCTTTTTCTACGGTGACAATCGTTTCGCGAAAGCGCTTCGATGTTACATTACACGCTCATTGTCTGTCTTGTTATGTACATAACTTTGGGCTCCTTGCACCCAACTCTCCGTCTTTTATGATTCTGAATTTTGAAACATAATTAGAGCAACATGAAAGGGTCGTGGAATATTTTATGTCTCACGTGGGCTGAGCTACATCTCAGGCCTGGCTCAGCTAGGGGCCTGAAAAGTCAAGGAACTGTGTGGCTGTCCGCATTGAATGGGCTGCTGCTATCAGCAGTCAGAATCTGGACCGATGACCCGACCCGCAGGGTCAACCTTGGGTTCTTACATGGTGCCTGCCAAGTTTGATAATGTATTACATGATCGCCACCAGTGACTTCCTATTAAACGGCATACAGCATGCAAACTGCAAATACGTATACTTGGTTGTGATTTATTGTAAGGGGATGTGAGCAACTCGCCCTGCACAGCGTCAAAGGGTACCCTAAATTATAGGATGGTTCGTAACTAATCAGTTGGAAATTTGTGACGTAGATTATGTATTAGACCGCCACTTTGACTAAATAAGAGCAGTCCATGAAGATCCAAAGGGCGGGAAGAGTATGGTTATACTTTTCCTTTAACCTCGGCGTTAAATAGGGGTGGGTGGCCAAATACACGCTTCGGCCGCTTTATCCCCGGCAAAGAGACAATGTACCCACTTTGTAGGAGCTTGGATGAGGCCAGAACCGGTCTGGAAGGGTGAGGAAAATCTCGACCCGCACCAGGATTCCATCCCCGGATATCCCAGCACGTAGCGAGTCGCTATAGCGACTGAGCTATCGCGGCCCACAACCTTATTTTTATTTTAGTTCATTTAAGTCGCACAGCACCTTTACCTTTACCTTTACCTGTATGTCAGTTCGTGCCGACACCCGTTTTTACAGGGAGATTACTGGATTAAATGTGTGAGCTGCAGAAACTGGCTGCAATTGTTCTGTTCTCCATACAAACACAAATGCTTTGACTGCAGTAGAAAGTTACTGTTAGAGAAATACAGAAAGATGCAGAAGAGGGTCTAGAAAATTTCCTACATTGCAACTTAAAAGACTCCTGAGTTCATTTTTTCCCTATATTGTGTCGTTATATTTTCTATTCTAATGTTGACATTGCTTCATTCCTTTGAATAAAGTTCAACAGTTTTCATTTACTTCGCTTGCTGCTAGAATTCACAAGATATTTTCAAAAAGCGGCATCTCTCCCTGACAAAAAGTGGCGTCTCTACCAGCATGTCCGGGAGAGACGCCACAAGGACAACTTTTTTTCGTCGCCCTGTATGTCTCAGGTTTTCGTTTCAGCGGGTATTTTGTAAACAGCTTAGTAAAGTAAAAACCTTAAATATAGCATCTCTGAATTTTCAATTGCTATAACAATTTTCGTATTGAGTTAGAGCGAAAGTTTCAAAAAAGTGTGGCGTCTCTCCCGAGATTACTTATTTGCTATCCACCTTCCCTAAACGTATGGGATATCTTCATATCCGAACTTCCGTCCTCACCCATCGTATTTTCCAAGTCCTGTCTTCAAACATGTAACTCAAATTTTGTCTTTCTATCCACCTCAAAATGATATTCCAGACTCAATCCATACATCAGTTCCAGATACTTAAACAAAGAAATCTTTTGTTTCATAACCACAAACGAGTTTTGTCTTTCGGTATTGCAGAGACCGCGGGCCTCCCGAATATGAACCATGAGTGCTGAACTTTGAACCTCGACGCCCGGGCCTCAACAATACCCCAAACCTCAACTCCCCAACCCACCCCACCACCGATCGTGTGCTGAATTATTGATATGTGTAACGAACAGCAGTGCCGAAGCCTACTGGGTGTTATCAGAATTTATCTCCCATTGCCAACGAGGTTAAGAAAAGTGGCTTTTTCAAATGAAACCATCTAGGTGCACACTACTTCTTAGTATATTTATTTCTACTTCTCTACATGTTTCGGGCAACTATGTGCCCATCATCAGGAGAACTTACTGTATCTAGGTGACACAGTGTCACCTAGATACAGTGAGTTCTCCTGATGATGGGCGCATAGTTGCCCGAAACATGTAGAGAAGTAGAAATAAATATACTAAGAAGCAGTGTGCACCTAGTTGGCTTCATTTGAAGAATGATTATACAGGGATACACGGTCAACAAAACATAAAAAGTGGCTTATTATGTGTCGAATTATACTGGCTTCAGTGATGTGACACCGCACAGTCTGGTAAAAAGTTATTAACGTAAATATTACATCCGGGCACGAACCCTAGAAGGGGGCTCCCCCCCTCCAAATCAAAATTTAAAAAAAATGTGTGCAGACACGACGATGTCCCATGTTGTACTTGATTTATCCCTCAACCAAAATACAGGGGACTTACATTCATATGTAAACAAGTGCTGCTGCAAATCACAGCTTCTAGCCGAAACATGTAGCCGCGTTCTCTTAAATGTTAATGTAATGAAAGCTGCGTTAGACTATATTATAGAAGGTAAAGGTAAAGTGATCCCGTTACAGGCCCGGTGTGGCCCAGAGGGTGGGTAGAGGTATAGCTGTACTCTTCCATAACCGCGGCACTAGAAAAGGGTGAGTGGTCAGCAGCACGCTCCGGCCGCACCTCACCCCGGGAAAGACCCCCATACCCATTGCACAGGAGGCTGGGTGGGTCCCAGGACCGGTCTGGACGGGAGGATAAATCTCGTCCCCACCGGGATTCGATCCCGGACCGTCCAGCCCATAGTCAGTCGCTATACCGACTGAGCTACCCGACCCACTAGACTATATCATACCACTCTATTAATTGTTAGGGGCACGCGGTGGGGCATTTTCTTGAGGCACTGCGCTACAAGCCAGAAGATCGCGGATGCGATTCCCGAAGGTGTCACTGAAATTTTTCATTGACATAATCCTTCCAGCCGCACTATGGCCCTGGATTGGACTCGGCCTCTAACAGAATGAGTACCTGAGGTGTAAAGGTGGCCGGTGAATAGGGCTGACATCCTTACCAACTTCATGTGCCGACTGTCTTGAAATCTGGTAGCCTCAACCTCCTGGAACCCTCGGGGTCTGTCCAGGCCTGAACAGGAATTAGTTTATTAAATTGAACCGTCTTTACACAACATACAAATAACAGTTGCAAATATACAACTGGTTAATTAAGCAACATGTTTTGACCTTGTTCGACCATCATCAGGGTTACAAAAGATTAAGGTATCCTAGCAGGGATGGACGTAACTTACGTCCATCCCAGCCAGGATATTAACCTTTGACGCCTAATGTCAACTATAGTGGTCGTACCGCACCGCTAACCTCTAAAGTTGCATTTTGTATATTTATTCAACAAATATAGGTACTGAATACTCGTATTTTAAATATGGTATATACTCTCCGTTTTTTTCCTTCAAAATGCAGTTTGTTTCATAATTTTAACGTATTTGGTTCCTGTATTATTCATATTTTATATACAGGGCGTGCTAAAATTAAAAAAATAATTCCGGCGCCAAAGGTTAAATTATATAATATTTTACATTTTATTGTATTATATCGTTTTTAATCAATAGTAAATCATTTTTAAAAGACAAAGACCAATGTAAACCGTGGGATCCCATAGGTATAGCGAACGAATGTATCTTAATTAACACGATCTTTTGTAAGCCTGATGATGACCGAACAAGACCAAAACATGTCGCTTAATTAACCAGTTGTAGATTTGCAATTGTTATTTTATGTTGTGTAAAAACCGGTTCAATTTAATAAACTTGTTACATGTACACAACAGGATGGAAACAATCCAACTGAACAGGAATTTCTTTACCTTAACCTTTCTTTGCCTTTTATTATTAGGTATCATCACACCTAAAGGTGTGATGATACCACAGGCTGTGTAATGCAATTTTGACCTCCTGATGACGAGCACATGTGCTCGAAACATGTAGAGGCATGAAATAAAACTTATTGTGAAACAAATTTTGTGCATAAAGTTGGTTAAATACTGAGATAAATTAAAATATTTTCTCTTGGCTATAATTCAGTGCTTCTCAAACTTTTTCGTCTGTGTAGCCCTATTCCAAAATGAGATATTTCACCGAACCCCATCCTTGTTTTTCAGTTGGCAATATAGGCAAAGTAACAAAAAAGTGAAAGTATACTATAGGCTTTATGTTTTGTTGACCGTGCATCTCGTTATAATCTTTGTAAATAATCAACTTCACGCACAATTCCTTTTAGTGTATGTTTATTTCTATTCTCTACATGTTTCGGACGGGGGACCGTGGTGGCACAGTGGTTAAGGTGCTGTGCTACAAATCGGAAGGTCGCTGGTTCGATTCCAGATGGTGTTATTGGAATTTTTCATTGACATAATCTTTCCGATCGCACTATGGCCCTGGGGTCGACTCAGCCTCTAACAGAAATGAGTACCAGGTGTATTTGCTGGGGTAAAAGCGGCCGGTGCGTAAGGCTGACAACCTTACCACCATTGTCACGTAATCTGGGAACCTTAAGTTGCTGGAACCCTCTGGGCAAATAGGGCCTGTAATGGGATTGATTTGTTACATGTTTCGGACAGCTATGTGTCCATCATCAGGAGAATTAATTGTATCAATATGACATCTGTGTAGATGTAGACACACTGTGTAGATGACCTTCAGGTCATCTACACATAGTGGCATATACCAGATATCGTATTCATACAATTCTCCTGATGATTGACACATAGCTGTCCGACACGTGTAGAGAATAGAAATAACCATACATGAAAAAGAACTGTGCGTGAAGTTGGTTATTTACAAAGATTATACCTCAGGCTCTTCTTTAGCTTGTGGGCGGAACAGCAACACAACTTCGCTCTCGGTTTAATTACTCAACAAAACAGCACAAATTATTGTGTCAATTTGTGTGTGACGTATGGGGCTATTCTGGTGAACACACCTGTTTGAAATCTGGTATAAATGGCGACAGTAAATAAAACTTCGCTGTCGGTTTAATCAGTGAACAACACAGAGCAAACTGTGTGCTAATTTCTCTGTGTGACGTACGAGGCTGTTCTGGTGAACACATCTGTTTGAAATCTGGTATAATTGGCGACAGCTGCAACCTTCAGATCTGCCTTAGCGCACACCTTAGTTCTGTATTTAGCTTTTGTCACGCTGTATCAAGAAAATGCAGATTCACGCAGGTAACTGGATGGGAAATGTGGCAGTTTTCTGATGGTCTTGAAGCTACACAACTGTTTTACTGCCAAATATTTCCTCTGAAAATGTAATATATTTGTTTTTAAACATAACCTCATTCACTGTTTTAATATTATTATAGAAATAAGACAGAAATACTACAGCATGCAAAATTCCCCAAGCTTTTATCAGCGTTTCGCCAAAGACCATAGTTCCACAGGAACCCACTTCCGAATATATACATATATTCACCGGAACATTCATAAATACACCTGGACCTCCCCTGATGGTAAAACTCACAACCAGATTGACCACGTATTGACAGATAGGAGATGGCATTCGAGTGTATTGGATGTGCGAAGATTCAGGGGAGCTGATTGTGATATAAATCACCATCCGGTGTTTGCAAAGATTAGGGAAAGATTAGCATTGGGTAAACAGGCCGCACAGTGGTTTGATAGGCAAAGATTTAACTTGAGGAAGCTAAATGAGCCAGAGGTTAGGGAACAGTATCAGATTGTGATTAAAAATAGGTTTGCAGCTTTGGAGAATTTGAACGATGACGAGGACGTAGATAGGACTTGGGAGAACATTAAAGAGAATATCCAAACCTCAACGAAAGAGAGTCTGGGTCTGCACGAATTGAAGCAGAATAAACCCTGGTTTGATGAAGAATGTTTAGGTTTTTTGGATCAAAGGAAGCGGGCTAAAATGCAGTGGATACAGGATCCAAGCCAAA
>Ga0131853_10024225_pt1 | contig 10955 bp, 4 predicted proteins | sample TergutLab28metaG_FD_92764 | JGI IMG/M metagenome (GOLD analysis project Ga0131853, IMG submission 92764) | Labiotermes labralis P1 segment gut microbial communities from Petit-Saut dam, French Guiana - Lab288 P1 (version 2) (version 2) | ecosystem: Host-associated > Arthropoda: Insects >...
CTGTCCTTTATCAATGTGAATAAATCTCTGTCGCGTGTTACAAATGCTCATGTGTTTTGAGACAGCTATACACACCACGACTGTCTGTTATTGTTGGTCAGTTGTGGCATTTCCTTAACAACAAAAGTGAGGAAGTTTAAAAAAAGCTTGCAGTAAAAAAATTAATTTGTTGGAATAGCATGCCCAAGATAAGAACACTGTAGTGGTGAAGAAATTTAATGAGATGCTTAGTAAAGGTATAGTTATAATACAGTATACAATGTGACGGGCAAGTGCTGTAATTTCGTCTTCTAGCGTAATAAGCTATTACAAGAAAATACAAATTGTCAGCAAGGTGACCTACGCAATGTAAAAAGGACGGGAAAAAATGTTAGGAAGAAGTCGAAAGTCGGAAAGATCTGAGGCGAAAGGGGAGGTTGCAATTGTACAGTGAAGTTACAGGTAGGAGGTTACTATGAAATGTCTGTAAATGTTTACTAGACTGTAAGGCGTCACACGTCAAGAGAAAAAATTTACGGCACTGCATCATTGTATCAGATCAGAATCAAAACAGAACGAAACGCTGTGCTGATAAAATAACACGATACTTCAGCTAAATAGAACTGGCAAAAATACGAGAGAATTCTGTCTTGTAGACAGGAACAGTCTGAGTAAGTTCCTTGTGTATACAGACGTTAAGCTAAAATATACTGAATTTCATGATTAAATAACTAGTAACTAATAAATTAACTGACTAACTAACCAACCAGCCGACCGACCGACCAACCAACCAACCAACCAACCTACCAACCACTAACTAACTAACCAACCAACCAACCAACCAACCAACCAACCAACCAACCAACCAACCAACCAACCAATCAACCAACCAACCAACCTACCAACCACTAACTAACTAACTAACTAAACTAACTAACCAACCAACCAACCAACCAACTTACCAACCACTAACTAACTAACCAACCAACCAAGCAACAAACCAACCAACCAACCAAACAACCAACCAATCAACCAACCAACCAACCAACCAACCAACCAACCTACCTACCAACCGCTAACTAACTAATCAACCAACCAACCAACCAAACAACAACCAACAGATTGGAACAGAGACCTTCCAGAGAAGCTTACAGTTCCTCAGTTAGTTTAGAGATTCCCCTCATTTTATGGATTCTGAAGGTTCATTACCCCAATCACAAAGGCCTGCCACCTGTCGAGGCTTGAAATCCATTTTTTACCATATGAACGTACCCACTTGTAACACGACGGAAAAATATTGCAGGAAATTTATTTGTCAAGTCCGAATTTCTTACAAATACTTGTAAGGCCTGTGAGGAATTTCAAACTTTATGTGATTCCAAATACCAAAGGTAAAAAGTAAGATGACCTTGTGCTTGTGCGCCATACCTTGATGGCATACAGGGAATCTGAGATAAAGCCTCGCGCATTTCTGTACACTCAGCTGACGGTGAGTGTCCTGCCTTGTCACTGTGCCCTAAAGAGGAATGTTTCTGGTAAAGGCATGTTGAGTCTTACACAGTGGACACAGTGGTGAAAAATTCAATCAAATTCCGTTCAAAAAGCTCCGGAGAAGATGTAAGGAAAGACAGAGAGATAATATTTTCACTACCAGTTCACTTTACGCAATGCTTGGAAAAGGCACATTTAAAGACGGCGATCATATATCCTTGGGGAATATTTGTGCTAATAAGATGTATTTAAGTGTCCGTAGGCCGCTTGGAACATTTACATTATTTTCTAATTATTTGCTGATATCACAGAGGCCGTTGATCTCCATTCTGTTCAGTGCCAGAGGTTGGAAATGTTCAGACTTAGCATTAGCAGAGGGTTCGCATGTAAATAATGGTGAATTTAAAAAAGACATTATTTTTCGGTATTGTTTTGAGACAGAACACCTAGGTGATGTGTTGAAAAATGTTTGATGCAAGAACACTAGTTGTAAAAGTGGTGAAATTTTCATTGTTTCAGTCCACACATTTACTTTTGGTAGGCTGAAGAAATCCAACGAGATGCCACAGTATGCAGATATTTTATTTACTGCTTAATTGCTCTACATGTTTCGGGCGTCCATCGCGTCCATCATAAGGAGTACATAAAACTGTAGTTGCAGCCTCTGGTACAGATCAAGCTTCCTCAAACGTGACCACGTGGTCACGTTTGAGGAAGCCTGCTCTCCAGATAGTATGATCTGTACCAGAGGCTGCAACTATAGTTTTATGTACTCCTTATGATGGACGCGATGGACGCCCGAAACATGTAGAGCAATTTAGCAGTATATAAATATCTGCATACTGTGGCATCTCGTTGAATTTCTTCAACCTATAATTACGACGCACGGAACCACGAATATAAAATTTACTCTTGGTAGTTTCATACAGTTTTCCTCAAATTTTGTTTCTGTCTTTCCCTCGTCATCCATAGAAGTTTGGTGTCCATGTTATGAAAAATCTGAGCAGCGAGTCTGCCGTTCAAATAACAAATGCTTTCGCACATTTAACCTATGCCGCTACAGATATTTGGTACTATTAGAATACTGTATGTTCCTTCGAGAGGAAGCAGGTTTAACTCGAAACTACCGTGTACGAGTTTTGACAGCGCGTCACACCGTGCCAAATCGGGAGAGACCCCCCTCTTCACTCAATATACAATTTCTAGTGGTTCTCCATAACTGTCCTGGAGAGTGAAGTTTTCTTTTTGTGCCTGATACGCTGCCAGCACTCACAGTCGCGATCTGATTCTGTCATCGGAGTCCAGTTGGGGTCGGTAATATATCCTCATCCCTGAAAATGATAGACAGTGAAATTATTAGCTTCGATGAACCACTTCATGAAGTACTGGCACTTCTCCCATTAACATAATGTGTCCTATCATGAAGTACTGGCACTTCTCCCATTAACATAATGTGTCCTATCATCTTGCCACGACCTCAAATAACGTGAAATGTGCTTTACTGTGACCGGGACGCCTCCTCTTGGCAGCGCCAGTACGCTGGTTCACATCAGTCGAGCAGCTGCTGTAAACTATCTTCCTACCCCCCTACCCCCCCTTTCCTTCTATTACTGCAACCCTTCCTTTATTTACCTTATCAGTTTCGTTGCTCTTTCACTTTTTGTTGACCAGTTTCTACATTTTATTTTTTCTTTGGCTTCTCTTCCACCTGTTTCCTTCATATCTTTCCCTTCCTCTGTCATCTTTTCTGCTTAACGTGTCTCATCTTCACTCTTCTGTATTTCAGTCATCGCATTATTTTCATCCCCCTAAGTCACATTTTCTTCTCTTTCTTTCCTTATTCGTGCAATAATTATTTCTCCATTTTTATCCTATCAGCTATATTCGACTTCATCTTTTCGTATTTTTACATATTTTCTCTTCTGTTTTATACTTCTATTACTCCTCCCCTTTAATATCGACCTCCTGCGCTTCTTCTTTATGTTCATTCCTTCCTATGTTGGAACTTTTTGTGGTCTTATCTCCCCATCTTTAAGTCACTACTTTCTCTTCTGGTTCATTTATTTTAGTAATTTGCTGAAAGAACCTATAGGCTATTTAGGCTATATAGAGTCGAAAGACAGGGTGATAAGAGAAAAACGCATTGGAAAGAATTCAGAAGTAAGGGGTCATATCGAAATTACAGGTTCGGTGCCACTCTTGTCCTGGAGGATCTTACGAATACCCCGAAACACCTGAGTGTCGTCAGTGTTCAGTCCTAGCACCAAATTTTCTCCCAAGAAAATTCAGAAGCGCTGCCGCTTGTGCCAGTTTGCAGTCTTCGTTTGAAATTCATATTTAATTTGTCCCCTTTCCTCCTATAACTCCATTCATCCCTTCGTTTCTCGTCCACTTCGCTTGCCGTCCACACGCCTGTTCAGCATCGTAACTAAACACTGCGGTTCCAGACAGCCATATCGCATTTCTCGCTCCAAACTCGACAGAACATTTGCAGACGCCTATATATTAACGAAACGTTGACGCGTTATGACCTCGGGCGTCGTTATCTCAAATTTCTGGCATCTGTTGCAAAGCAGAGAAACTCATGATGTATGCAACTGTTACTTGTCCTTGCGCCAGTGTTTGTTTACACAGATGGCCACACGATATTTGAAGTGATACGCGTCTCAAGTTGAACTTTATCAGAACCTCAATATGTTCCCGCCGGCACAACTGAATGCTTTATGAACACAACATTTGCACCACAGACAGAGTAAGTCCATTCGATTGCGAGTGACGTTTATTTACACGTCTATTCACACGCGTGACAAATTCTGACAATAAATCGCCGTGAACGAATCAGAAAAACCTCCCGTGGAAAGACCTGGGCAATTAGAAATATTATGTGCTTGAGTTTTTTTTATTTTTCTCCGCCTCTGCTTTGGCGCATTGCCCCATCCTGCATCAGAATGAATTCTGAAAACAGAAAGTATGATTGATTTGGATATTGCATACAAATTCTCGGTCAGGAGGTCGGCCCATTGCTGACGGAAGAGCTTCTGCATGCGTACTCGATCATGCGTAATGTCACTGATGTGATTCTGTACTGTTTCGACCGTCACAGCATATAAAATATGTTACACCATGTTTCAAAAGAACATTGCTTTCATCTTGCAGGTGGAGTTACTATCTTAAAAATAAAGTGAAAATCTAGAAGAACCAACTCGTTCAATTCACATGTAAGAGACAAATTATGCAAATCTCTAAAATATATATTATATACCGTCCTTCGTATAAAATTGTATTAAAATGAAATCACGACTCTTCCTTACTAAAACTGCGAATTACAGCACCTAAACGGGCAGTAAAATGGAAGAATTTCAATGAAACGTTTCAGTGCTTGTTTAGATGCTGCATTTCACAGGTTTAATCAGGGAAAACTGTGATTTCATTTTACTACAATTTTGTATGGAGTATTGTAGGCACTATTTATTTCAGAGATTTGGATAATCTGTCTTTGACATGAATTGTGCGATTTGTTTCTGACTAGAAGTTGCAGCTTCACCTGAAGATGCAGGCAGTGTCCTTTTTAAAAATTGTGTAATGTATTTTATATGCTGTAAAATTGGAAACAGTACATAATCATATCAGTGATGTTTCGCATATTACACCATTGTCAAAGAGTTAAATGGTATATATCCACGATAATGTATTTCTGTGTATGCTTTACTGTTTATTATGATTTTACGTTTCTTCACCCAGCATTTTAAATCGTTTATTATTCTGATCTTTGATTTCGTTTTATTCAGATATATCCTGTTACACGTGTGGCGTCGAAGTAGTTGAAAATATTTTAATTAGTGTAATTTTGACAAAAAAATTTCAGTAGGCCGTTTTGATCTCTTTGAAGCCACTACCCCTAAACGTGAAAGAAAATCACGAATACCAGTATTCAGAAATATACTATATAAACCTCTGCAAACGAGTTGGTAATTCTTAAGACGAGAAGGGATGTAATACACCCTATTGCCAAGCTTACTCGACAGAAAGCAATTCGACCGGAGTAAGATGTGTTTTTAACCACATAAAATTAAATTACACGATAAATGAGAGGTTATTAGTAGCCGGATTGAAAAGTATTTTGTGGTCAGTTGTTTAAACACACTGAGGGCGAGATGCCAGTTAGGAGCCATACTGCTAATGTTACACTGTCCCCTTTGCTACTGCGAATTTGACCTATAGACCTAGTATCGATATAAAAAATTACTGTTATTTCAGAGGGCTGTGTAACAATTACAGATTACAGGCAGTGAGCTCACACGGTATTTACATAAATTAATTGGTATTTTGTATTGAAATGCTTATCAAATGCAGCACGATAAAGTGACAAAAACATCGGGACTTGTAACTATCAATGTTTTGCGCGCTTTCTCATAGAAGCCAAAAACGCCCATTAGCTTTGTCACATCCGTACGTCCTTCTGCCCATATGCATCAGCTCGGCTGCTGCAAGAGGGATTTTCGTGAAATTTGATACTGGGGGATTTTGTGAAAATCTGTCGAGAAAATCGACATTTTGTTAAAATCAGGCAAAAATATCGGCCACTTTGCGTGACGACCTAAGTATCCTACATTTTATTGCTGCCGTCGACATTAAACCGCCATAAAAGCACGCTCGTCGATTGCAATGTTATCATGGTGTTAGCCTGTTTGTCCGTCCTTCTGTCCGCCCACTTTTATGTCGGTGGCTTCTACTACACCGATTTTCGTGAAATTTGACGTTTATGAAAGTCTGTAAAAAAATCAAGATTTGGTTAAAATTCGGGAAACGATATCGGGCACTTTGCATGAAGACCTAAGTTGCCTGCGGTTGAATGTTGCCGGCGACATTAACCTTTTGGCGCCGGAATTATTTTTTAAATTTTAGCACACCCTGTATTTAAAATGTGAATAATACAGGAACCAAATATGTTAGAATTATGAAACAAACTGCATTTTGAAGAGAAAAAAAACGGAGAGTATATACCATGTTTAAAATATTCAGTACCTATGTTTGTTGAATAAATATATAAAATGCAACTTTAGAGGTAAGCGGTGCGGTACGACCACTATAGTTGACATTAGGCATCTAAAGGTTAAACGGCCAACAGCAAGCTCTCTTCACGTGAAATGGTATCAGGCTATCACGACAACCGAATGTGGCGCGAAATAGCTGCAAAGTTGTCTTATGCTTACATTACCTATCTTTTGACGTTTTGCTGACCGTGCTGTATCTCAGTATATTTATATCAGTATTTAATCAACTTGAATCACAAAATTTGTTTCACAATAAGTTTTATTTCATGCCTCTACATGTTTCGAGCACATGTGCTCATCATCAGGAGGTCAAAATTGGTATCATCACGCCTATAGGTGGCCGTCTCGTGCACGAGACGGCCACCTATAGGTTTGATGATACCAGAGGCCGTGTAATGCAATTTTGATCTCCTGATGATGAGCATATGTGCTCGAAACATGTAGGGGCATGAAATAAAACTTATTGTGAAACAAATTTTGTGCATCAAGTTGGTTAAATACTGATATAAATAAATTGCTTATCTTGTTAAATTTATTTTTTGGTTATCAGTTTTGCCACAATTTGCAATCGAAACTCTTGCTTTCAGTTTGAAACGTTGATGTTTGTGGGTATAGAAGACGTGAAGTGGATATCTTTTGACTAGACTGCATTTCACTTGTCACAGATTGTAAATAGGCCTGCCTGTCGCACTTCTGGTTCTAGTCCACCCGACGAAACACGGAGGACATTTGTAAGGTAAATGCGCGGTTCCGCTCACAAGCACAGAAGTGACAGGACCGTCTTTGTTTCCAGAGAAAAAGGACCAGTATTACTTATTTCAACAAGCCAGAAAATTGCATTTTTCCACAGCTCTCGGAATTTGCTGGTATCATATTCCAACATGATGGCGCATCCTCACATCTGGATAAGGATGTGGGGCAATCTGTTGAGTGCCCAATTTAGGAATATGTGGATGGGTAAAGGAGAGTAAAGTTGTTGACCTCGTCTTTCACCTGATGCCAGTCCATTGTACGCTTCTTCCAAGGTACACAGAGTAGTCGAAGCCTACTGCTAAGAAGTGACGTCACTGCAAGAGTAAAATGAGTAATATTGGGAGCTACAGCTACATTTACCCAAGATACGTTGGAGTGCACGTGATAGCAGCTGAATTACGGGCTAAATATGTAAGAATTGCAGATGGCTTTCATATTGAGACCATGCGTTCAGAATGGAAATTTAAAATGTGATTTGTAAGAAACGAATTATTTTTATTTTATCCGATTTTATTCTACATATATACAGTGGCTAAGGTGCTGTGCTACAAATCGGAAGGTCGCTGATTCGATCCCAGCTGGTGTCGTTGGAATTTGTCATTGACATAAAATCCTTCCGATCGCACTATGGCCCTGGGGTTGACTCAGCCTCTAACATAAATGAGTACCAGTAGCATTTCCTGGGGGTGAAGACGGCCGGTGCGTAAGGCTGACAACCTTACCACCATCATGTGCCGTTGTCATGAAATCTGGGAACCTTAACTTCCAGGAACCCTCTGGGCCACTCCAGGCCTGTAATGGGACTGCTTTACCTTTTACATATGTACTTACATTTGAAATGTTAAAATTATTTTATGAAAGAGCTGTATTTAATAACGCACATCAGTCGCGAGAAACTGTCTCGTGTTATATTTAGAGCAGCGAAACGGTTCCGTTATGAAACTCAGTACCAATTAATTTTGTGTGGCTGTAGCTTCAGAAGAAAATTACGTGTAATTAATTCTACATAAAAATTGTACATGCGGAGATCAGATTTTCGTAAGTCTGAATGCAGGGATGTCAGCTGTTCAAGATAGGTCTGTACCACATAAGGTTCAAATTAATGTCGAAAATAATACTCTCTGTGCGCAGGCGCGCATTTCAGTAACAGCTGCACATGCTTTTTTACTACTCTTTCTAATGACGAGCGATTCTAATTTCGTATTCTGGGTACCAGACCCACAGGCCCTTTTTCCCTCAGCAATTTTTTTTTTCATGACTTTACGGATTCGAGAATGATAAATGACCCCTCACACAAGTACATTTGATCCAAACGATGCGAGATTAATGCTATAGAGACCAGAGAACAGTCTGCAGATCTTCACGGGTGGAAAGTAAGCAAACATGACCTTAGGGTGCAAGATGTGTTCGCTAATGACTTTTCTATGGCTGGTAATGAGGAAGACTCTTTTCTTGGTCTTACTGAACCAAAAAGAGAGCTGTAAGTTTATACTGCCTTTGTATTTGAGAACCACGCCTTGCAGGCGTATGGCGTCGCGATTTACACGCATTATTACCCTCAGAAAATAGACGTTGGTTGTGAAGGACTCTGTGAGAAACACAGGTTCTGTCTTTTAGCATTCCCAGCTGGTAAAAGGTAAAGCAGTCCCGTTACAGGCCTGGAGTTGCTAAGAGGGTTCCAGGAAGTTAAGGTTCTCAGATTTCATGACAACGGCACAGGGTGGTGGTAAGATTGTCAACTTTACGCACCGGCCGCCTTTACCCCCAGGAAATGCTCCTGGTACTAATTTCTGTTAGAGGCTGAGTCGATCCCAGAGCCATAGTGCGATCGGAAGGATTTTATATCAATGAAAAATTCCTATTACACCAGTTGGGATCGAACCAGCGACCTTCCGATTTGTAGCACAGCACCTTAACCACTGTGCTATCCCATTCCTAGCTGGTAAAATTAAAAATTATTTTTAACATGTATCAAGGAAAGCAAAATACAAAACCCCCTATGCTTGACATCATTGACCTATATCTACACTCCCACCTGGAAGTACTAGTATACTTCTAATAGCAACTGTATAACGCTGTTTTTAACCTGGCATTGTGTTATGTGCATATTATGTATTTTTATGATAACTGAAATTTGAGATCTCAATAGTATACATGGGCAATGTAAAATAATATAAGGTGTTTTACATAACTTTTCTTTAGTACCTTTGCTCACTGATGAAGGCCCCTTATGCATGAGCCGAAACACGTTTCTGTAAAATCTTACAACATGAAAAGTGTTGTTAATGACAACTGCTGTTCTTGGGTCTGTAAATTAAAATTACTTTTCCTTGGGTTATAAATGAAAGGTAAATCAGTCCCATTACAGGCCCGAGGTGCCCAGAGGGTTCCAGGAAGTTAAGTTTCCCAGATTACGTGACAACGGCACAGGATGGTGGTATGGTTTTCAGCCCTACGCACCGGCCGCCTTTACCCCCCGGAAATACTCCTGGTTCTCATTTCTGTTAGAGGCTGAGTCGACCGCAGGGCCATAATGCGATCGGAAGGATTTTATGTCAATGAATCGAACCAGCGACCTTCCGATTTGTAGCACAGCACCACCTTAACCACTACGCTACCGTGATCACCTCCTTGGATTATATCAGGGTTTCAAATTAACAGACAGAATAAATGTTGTGATGATGTTCCCGCTGTTGGGTTGTAGGTGGGGTGGAATCGCAAAAGACTTAAGCTGACGCAGAATTTCAAATATTATGCCGGAATACCGGAATAATAAATGTCTTTACCATCGTGCTTCCGCCACGGCGTAAGTGAGATCTTTACTCTTCTGGCATTTTACGTAGTGTAGATTGGTAATTACCGACGTTTCGGGACAACCAATCGCTCCCATCTTGGACTGCATGCCCCTTGAAGACGACACGGATAGATTGTCCCGAAATGTCAGTGTCTATCAATATACGCTGCCTAACACCCCGGAGGAGCGAAGATCTCATCTCTATAGTCGTTTTAATACCACCATTCGTGATCATCTTTCTGTCTCATTTGACAGTGCTTAACCTGTTTGGTTCAAAATAATAACTTCAAGAAACGAAAGAATTAATCAAGTTGTGATGTTTTGCTGACCGTGCATCTCAGTATAATCTTAGTAATTGACCAACTTAATGCACAAATTCTTGTTCTATAGTAAGTTTATTATATGTAGAGGCATATAATAAACTTATTATAAAACAAGATTTTGTGCATTAAGTTGGTTAATTACTAATATTTGTAAAGTTGTATTCATATTTAATGTCGGACCTGCGAGGTTTACGTTATGATAGATAAGAAACGCGGAGGTTTTGAAACGCCATGTCCAACGCAACAAAATTGTGAACCCAATTGTAGCTAAATAACAAAATATTAGGACTGTGTAGCGCATTGCTAGCCCGGGGTTTCCCGAAACTTCTCGTCATGTCATTAACACGCTTCCATAACGTAGAATCCCACATTTCGATTCTTTGGCTAGAGGGTGTCCGTCGTGACCGGAATTTAGTCTTTTTCAAGAATTATGAGGAAGAAGTATCTTAGATAGAAGCCGTAGAAATTGTATGGTCCATCTTTGAAATGTCATTAGATATCTGGGTTAAACTGGATGCCGTACAATATATCTTGTTTGACTTCTTGGTATTGATGAGGACC
>Ga0131853_10024227_pt1 | contig 10954 bp, 8 predicted proteins | sample TergutLab28metaG_FD_92764 | JGI IMG/M metagenome (GOLD analysis project Ga0131853, IMG submission 92764) | Labiotermes labralis P1 segment gut microbial communities from Petit-Saut dam, French Guiana - Lab288 P1 (version 2) (version 2) | ecosystem: Host-associated > Arthropoda: Insects >...
ACCCGTTGCGCTGACCACGTGACACCCCTCTATCCGCAAAAGTTGGCACTAACTTCGCCGACCGGCGGCGGCCGCTCTGTCGGTATAGTTCGCGTGCGGACTAAGGCCACGGAGTTTTAATTGAAACAATAATGGACATAAAGTGTGCATCTTGTTGGTCATTCTCACATATATAACGCTTTTTACACTTAATGCATACATAACATCCAATCGGTCCTCCAGGATTGCTGGGGGTTGGACATAAGGCTGACAACCTGCTCCGGAAAAAAATATTGTTATGAAATCCGAAGAAGCAATAGCCGGACTGTCAGAAATACGACAACCTATGAAACGATTTAAGGGCCTGAGAATTGGTTCGTGGAATGTTTTATCCCTATACAGATCAAAATCATTACAGATGTTATTGGACCAACTTGAAAAGTATTATGTGGATATAACCTGTGTACATGCCAGGAAGTTGGGGAAGAGAAATTGGAGGAATGCTGCGAGGAATAGGGACAGCTGGCAGAAGATTCTGAAGAAGGCCCTGGCTCAAAAGGGGCTGTTGTGCCGATGATTATGATGATGATGATGATGCATACATAATATACTACACATCATATTTATAATACAGCATTATACAAATACACATATCTTCATCTGCACCTTCATATATGCAACTGCACTGGAAGCCACGGCACCCACTGTGTTCATGGTGTGGATATGGACCTGACTGTTTGATAAAAACCTCTCCATCTGTAAGTTGATTGCAGTGGATGTGCTAATTCACCATTAACCCTTATTCTGCTAACGTCGAGAAAATGATGAGCTCCTAATAATGCCAGATGGGATTTAACTCTGCGTTTAAAGGGTTAAACAATATTCCATTGTCATAACTACTGTCAGAATTACATCTTGTCTTAGGATTTTCTCCTAATCTTGTTATCGGTCCATGCATAGTATTTTTAAATCTTCCTTATTTCCACATTTTTATGATGTAATGCGGGTCATCAGTACGTCAATCTTACTCGGTTCTCTTTGTGTTGCTATAGAATTTTGTAAGGTGTGGTAGCAAAATGTATCAAAGACACATTCAGGATGCATTATGCTGAAGAATGTTCCATTGATAATTGTTTAATTTGTAAGACTAATAAATACCAATCATAAGCATTAAACATTGTTAACATCTTATCGAAGTTTTATTTGTTCACCAACTGATGAACTAGTGAGTTGTCTTAAAAAACAATGCTAAAATTTACATTAAAACAGCTCCAAAATGTTTCAGTGTTACAGTTAGACCATCATCAAGAGCACATTAATTTTCGCTTACTAAAGTTAAAATAGTCCGTTAAAATACATCGGTGTGTGGTTAATATGGTGGTGGTGTGGCTGCATATATTAGGTCCTTATTGGTGTCTATGTGTTGCACTGTTCAGCAGTAGAAAAAAAAGCTGTTAACATCTGTCATTGCTTAATAAGAATTCCTTACAGTTCAACTTGACAAAAATAGATGCTACAAGTGCACTGACAGATAACACTACTGAACTTATAACTGTTACACTTAACTCACATAAAACAGAACATTTTATTGAGGTCATGGGTCAATACAGTGCCAAAAAATTACTGAAATTTATTTGCAATTGCAGTTAGTTTTTCTTGTATGCATCTCACTATATACCACTAAATTTGTGTATTTCCACTCAGGTATGCAACATCTGCTTAAAGGAAAAAGTTGTGATTAGCATCTGTCTTAGTAACTTGCGGACATACAGCCAACAGTAACGGAGGATTTCTGAAGTTCCTCTGAAGTAACTCCATGGAGTACAATCTGTCTTCAAAAGCCATTGGTTCTCTGGCTTTTATGGAATGAATCCTGTTGATAACCATCACAAAGATGTGCATTTTGTTCATGCAATACATTTACACATATTTGCAAAATTGCAAAAAAAACTACCACTAGCTTTGTCATGTCTGTGCGTCTGTCTGCGTGGAACAACTTTGCTCCCACTACATGGATTTTCATGAAATTTGGTATTTGAATATCTTTTGAAAATCTGCCAAAAGAATTAAAGTTTCATTAAAATGTGACAAGAATACATGAATAAGTACGTACATTTATGATAATATCTCAGTCAGTTCTTCTTAGAATGAGAAATGTTTCAGACAAAAGTTGTAGAGAAAACCAAAACACACACTTTACGTTCAATAACTTTTTTTCTGATAACCGTAACATTTATGATATAATGTGGAAAAACAAGGTACAGCCAGGCAGGCCACAGATGACAATATAATAGAGAGCACGGGCTCTGCATGCTGGATAACTAAGGCTACAGACACACACTTAGCAGGTGTAATATTTATTGTTTATCCACAGCCACAATGGTTACATAAACATGCCTAGATGATATGTTATGTGCAAATTGCCTGTCGTGTTACGTATTTCACATGATTATAAAAAAAATTAGTGACCTTTATCCCAGAACAGTATTAAATGGTCTTCATAATGGAGACACCGTATTGCATGTGAGATAGGCACTTAAATGACAAGCAGTCCTCTTAAAGCATCATTATAATGTGCCATGACTTTTCATGGGTCTGGAAACATGCTACAAAATGCAGAGTTTTGTAAGTGGCTGAACTTTCTTGGGAGAATATATTACATTTCTATTGGGAGTTACACCAAGACTGTGGTAAGAAGCCCTACAAATCTATGTCCCCACATCTCGCTCCAGCTGGTCTGCCTTCCTCTTTGGCATACTTCCTTATATTCTATTTCACTTGTATATATATATATATATATACACATACACATAGCATTTACGTAATTTTGGTAGTGATAACAAAAAACATGATAAACTTTTCTAGACACAAGCAATTTGGGGTGATAACAAGAGAAATAAATTGCCATCAATACAATGATTAAGTGTTATACGTATATTCCATATGGAAAGTTTTCCACAACAGGATAACAAACATAAATCTTGTTCTTATAATAAAACCAACTAGATGCACAAATTTCTCAAATTTATGTTTGGAATAAAACTCTACATGTTTCAGAGAGTTCCTCTGTCCATCATCAGGAGTTTTTCACTGTACACACAGCAATGGTATATGTCATACAGGTTTGCTGACAGCTTGTTATCAGGATCAGGATGGAACTCCGTCATGATACAATCTGTCAGCAAGCCTCTATGACATATACCATTGCTGTGTGTACAGTGAAAAACTCCTGATGATGGACAGAGGAACTCTCCAAAACATGTAGAGTTTTATTCCAAAAATAAATTTCGGAAATTAGTGTATCTAGTTGGTTTTATTATAAGAATTTATCAGGATGCATGGTCACTTGAACGCCATATAAATCTTGTTTCTGCCAGTCAAGCTTTGGAGTGTCTGAGAGGCCACAGGGGCTGAAGGGGAATCCAAAAACACTAGGGAGAGAAGGGTAAGTCTTGAATATCATCAACCCACCATCCATGAGAATTCTTTTAGTCTCAGTATACTGACCAGTACTTAGGTGTGGTTCATGCAGGACTGCAAAGGGTGGGTGAAACTATAACACGAGGCAGAGAGTGGAGGCTTCGGCAGTCATTCCCACAACCCATGGGACTTCTCCTTGTGGTCTCACATCAGTTACTATGAGATACAGCAACACCTGTACTCTGTGTACAGTACAGTTGAAATGGACTGAACTGCAGAGATAGTTTCCGACTTACCTAACGATTCCATTCCTGAAACTTCTACGTAACCCCAAAATTATGTACATTGGAATTGACCCCACCCTCATTTATTAATCACGTCTCATTGGTTATGAATACATGTTTACAATGTCAGTGTACATATTTAAAAAAGATATTTCTATCAGATTTTTTTCATATGCAACACACAATAAAATACATTTAACCTTTTGGCACCGGAATTATTTTTTTAATTTTAGCACACCCTGTATATAGACTGTGAATAATACAGGAACCAAATACGTTAGAATTATGAAACAAACTGCATTTTGAAGAGAAAAAAATGGAGAGTATAGACCACGTTTAAAATATTCAGTACCTATATTTGTTGAATAAATACATAAAATGCAACTTTAGAGGTTAGCGGTGCGGTACGACCACTGTAGTTGACATTAGGCATCAAAAGGTTAATAATTAATAGCAGTAATATTATATACATAAATCCCATTTTACACTAGTCCCACATTACATAACCCAGAAACTGCCTGTATCCTTTACTCACTATCATTCTACCCATAGTCAGCTTAACCATTCTATCTTCCTTGCAACTGAATTTATTCCTTTCCTTCTAAAATAATCTTGAAATTTCTCATTTGATTCTGCAGGTCCTTCAGTTTACCCAAGTACAGTAACCAATCAGGAGGGCTCAAGAAGTAATTCTAACTTTGTATCCAGGATGTCTCTACTTTGAATAAATCTTCGTTGAGTCACTGTCTACTCTGACGGCAGCCACTGGTAATTTATTCAGTTCCTTAAGGTAAAACTGTGACTTTAGCATAAAAGGGTTTCATATGGACACAGGGAAATCTTACATGATAGAAATTTAAGGGTCAGAATGTAACATACGCTACTTGAAAGCTACATTCTGGATTTCATGTAGTCTATTCATTAGATCTTCTGCACATATACCTGAACCTCGTCATGACTGCCTTCTATGCTATAAAATGTATGCAGAATATTCTTTACCAACATTTTTTGGTCCAGTTTCACACACAGAAATTCAAAGGTATTTTACTTGCTCTGTAAATACCAATAGAGGGTTACTAATAAATGTGATGCAGAAGATGGATTGAACTGTGAAGAACTACAACACAGAATTTATAGACAATGCCTTTATTTATAAAATTCTTTCAGGCTACGTGTAAATTCATAACTTTTTGTATGATAATGGGGGCTTGACAGTACCTTTTGTCCAAATCTGGCATCCACTTTTTCATGGACTTCATATCTGTTCTTCTTACTCACTCACAGTGTTCCTAACAACGAATCTGCACACAGGTGGTGGTGTTACTTCTTCAGAATATCTGACATCGAAAGTCAGGACACCAACTACTGTAAACATTCATTCATTCCATTGGCATGTGCAGAATGCGACAATTCCTTGCAGTTCTCAGGAGCTTCTTCCATTCCTCTCTGTTATGTAATTTTTCCTGCCACCCTTCTCCACCAACTCTTCTTCCATCCTCCCTCACTTCATCTTGCCATCTATTTCTTGGTCTATCTCTCAATCTTGTTGTTTCCAAATTCATACATAATACCCTTTTGGGAATTCTATTTTCTTCCATTCTCTGTACATGCCCAAACCAACATAATCTATTTAACCTTGCTGTCTCTATTATAGTAGGTTTTTTTAACACTTGCATAAATTTCTTTATTAGTTAATATCCTCCAAATTTCTTTTTCATTGTCATATACTGGGCCTAAAATTCTTCTGTACAATTTCCTTTCTAAAATGTTCAATTGCTTTCTATCTCTCTCTCTGTTAGTGTCCCAGTTTCTGATGCATATGTTAACATTTTGTCTGTTGTTGTGTTCTTTAGTGTTAATTGTAGTTTCCTAGATATGTTTTTATTTTTAAAAAAATTTTGTAACATAAAATATGTTTTGTTACCATTTTTATTCTTTCTTGCAATTCTATTTGGTTATTGTTATCTTCATTAAGTATAACTCCTAAATATTTAAAATTTTCAAATCTTTCAAATTTGTAATTTTTTATTTTCAAATGTCCTATTTTTGTTTTTCTTTAAACTGTTTTTCCTTTCCACTATACTTCAAACATTAGGCCATTACATTTGAGTTTGCATCCTACTGTATTCAGTTGTTGTGTAGAGTGCAGCCATGCTGTTTGAGAAAATTGCTTATTGTTAACATTTTCTTGATGTTAACCTTTTGGCACTGGAATTATTTTTTAAATTTTAGCACACCCTGTATATAAAATGTGAATAATACAGGAACAAAATATGTTAGAATTACAAAACAAACTGCATTTTGAAGAGAAAAAAACGGAGAGTATACACCATGTTTAAAATATTCAGTACATATATTTGTTGAATAAATATATAAAATGCAACTTTGGAGGTTAGCGGTGCGGTACGACCACTATAGTTCACATTAGGCGTCTAAAGGTTAATGTGTGCATTTCTCATATACTAAAATATCTTAAATCTCATTTTGACTGGAGTTAATGGCACTAAGGATATTTCCTGTTTACTGCTGCTGGAATACAAACAGAAGACATAGGACTAAAATTCACATACTGATACTCATTTCTCTATTTATAGCTGAATATTGTTCATTCCCTGAATGGAGGAATGGTCTGAGGCAGAATAGTTAATTTTCATGCAGTCTGTCTTCATGTGATTTACTGCTTGTCATTGTGCATTTGGCAGTGTAATTTTCTTCTGACTCTGAAGCACAAAGTGGAGCAAGAAGAAGTTCTTCTGTTTGTTCATTTTCTGAATTTTGTAAGAAACCCGAAACAGTTGTTACCTCTGATTTGAGAATGCATACCAATTATGATATATTGCAGATTTGATGTACTTGTGGTAAGAGTCCTGTTACTGACCCAAAATGAAACCTCTCTAGTTGTACACAACGCACAACCTTAATATCGTGTACCAATATTCTCCTTTGATTATATTTCTTCATCGTATTATATTATCAAATTGTTTTCCTCTACACCCATCATTATCATTAATTCCTGTTGCTCTTTGTAGCAGACTACACAGCAGCAGTAAAATGTATCCATCCTTTCCTAATGTTGGCCAGCCTCTTTATAACACTTTAGGTTTCCTGTTTCAAGCCAAATGTCACTGACATAAGATCCATCTGGTTTCCTCTTACTGCTGTTTCTTAAATGGGATATTTTAAGAAGTGCAGGTGACTAGCCTAGAGCTTCTGAGGGTTCATACTTAGCTTTGTCCCTTACCCTTGACTTTACTGGTTTGGGCAACCCTACCAGGAGCCAAAGTTCCCACTTGCATCGCTCTTGTGATCACAGGAATTACTGAACACATTGAGGTGACAGCCTTTTGAGAAGGTCTAAAACCATGTGGAACCTTATAAACCTTTGTCCTTCTGTCTCGTTTGAGTATGCAGTAACCAAACATGGCAGCTGCTGCTTACCACTTCCATTGCTGTAACTAGGAGTGGTATAAGTAATGAAAACTTCTGTAGATACTGAATCAGATAATGGGGTCACGAATGTTTTTGTATTGTTATTTCACTGTCTGTGCTTGAAAACAGTCTGAAAGCAACATGATATTAAAGGATTAGTACCCTGCCAAATTACATATTATGTACAATATAATACTGTATGACACAGCACAGTACTGTACTTAGTTTATTGTCTAGGTAAGCCTGTCACAAACAACTTAACCTAACCTCAGCTAAACTACCAAATAAGCAATCTGCCCTGACCTAAAAGTGCATAAACCACAATTCAGGTTGTCTCACAGGAAATTACGTTGCAAGTTTCTGTAGTTCAGGTTAGGTTAAAAAATGTTACACTCGCAGGTTGCCTGTGCACAGATTACTCACCTACTGTTTGTTATGCTGACAACTCTGTTGGTAACTGCATAACTTCCCATCAGTGATGCTATATGATAAAGTTGTTAGGCACAGGATTCTTCAAGACATCCTTCTGTATCATGCTCATCCGTACAACATCTTGAATTCTATCCTGAAGGTGTTTTTAGGTGCGTTCTCAAAATTTCGATAAGCGACTATTAGCTTTGTCATGTCCGTCCGTCTGTCAATCTGTCTCTCTGTCCGCATGGAACAACTCGGCTCCCACTGGACGGATATTCATGAAATTTGATATCTGAGTATTTTTCGAACATCTGTCGAAAAAATCAAGTGCCATTAAATTCGGTCAAGAAAAACGGGTACTTTACATGAAGACCAATATACAATTTTGATCATATCTCGCTCAGGTTCTTCTTAGAATGATAAGGGTTTCAGACAAAATTTGTAGAAAATATCAACACACACATTTTATTTTCAGTAACTTTTTTCTTCTTTCAAAAATCGTGCCATTTATGAGATAATATGGAAAAATACTGCAGAGCAAGGCAGGCCACGGATAATAATATGGTACACGCGCATTGAATGCTGGATAATTATGGCTGCAAACTCCATACTTAATCCATGGAGCAGAGTCCTTCTTGAGAAGCTAAATGGTTCTCAATTAGTCAAGAAATTCCCCACATTTTATGGAACCCAAAGGTTCATTTACAGCCTTTAGAAGTGCCCGCCACCTGTCTCTATCTTGAGCCAGTTCAATCCAGTCCATGCTTCCATCCCACTTCCTGAAGATTCATCTTCATATTATCCTCCCATCTCCACCAGGGCCTTTCAAGTGGCCTTTTTTCCTCAGATTTCCCAACCATAATCCTGTATACACCTCTCCTCTCCCCCATACGCGCTACATGCCCTCTCCATCTCATTCTTCTAAATTTTATCACCCGAACAATACTGAGTGAGGAGTACAGATCATTAAGCTCCTCATTATGTAGTTTTCTCCACTCCCCTGTTACCTCAATCCTCTTAGGCCCAAATATCCTCCTCAACACCTCATTCTCAAACACCCTCAGCCTACGTTCCTCCCTCACTGTGAGCGACCAAGTTTCACACCCATACAAAACAACAGGCAAAATTATAGTTCTGTATATCTTAATCTTTATGTTTTTGGATAGCAAATTGGAAGACAAAAGATTCTGCACTGAATGATAGCAAGCATTCCCTGACTTCAGTCTGCTCTTAATTTCTTCCTGAATAGAATTTTGGTTAGTTAAGGTTGTTGCCAAATATTTGAACTATTCCACCCTTTCAAAGGAATCATTATCATTCTATATACTGTGACTTCATCCTGCATTCTGATATCGAGAAATCATCATGTACTTAGTTTTATCAGCATTTACTCCTAGTTCAGTCTCTTTACTAACGACTACTAAAGCTTCTGTGTTTTTCTGTATAGTATTTATGCTTCCACCCAAATATATTAACATCATCAGCATAAATTAGAAGCTGATGTGTACCACTTAATTTCAAGCCATTCTGCCTTACCTGAACCCTTCTAATGGCATGCTCTAAAGCAAAGAAGGCTACAAACACACACTCACAATATGTAATACTTTGCTTTTCCACTGCGACAATGGTTACATGAACATGGTTCGATGGTATATGCACATTGCTTGTCTTGTGGTCTTCTAACTTCCTACTCATGGATAACTCTTGCCTGCAGATGACCTGTGCTTGTCTGTGAGCTTTATTGCTGGTACCACCATCAAAACACAAAATGCCCCTAGGTGACCACTTTTCTTTAGCCAAGAACATATTATTAGTATGTGAACTTACTGTAATCTTGTACCAAGAGATTACCAGTTTTAGGTAGCATCTAAATAGATTCATTCTCCTAAGTTAAATTCATAGCAAACCAGAAAGGAAGATTTCTACAATAATAATTAGTACAGTGGTACATGTACTGTTACAGAATGTTTTTAATGACACAGCAAAGTCATTTGTAAATAAAACTGTTCTTGAATGAAATGTCATGTGGCATCATATATAATACATGACACAGTCAGAACCTTCTTATTTTTTGGCCACAAAGTGCTAAGATGATAACAGAAAATCCACTCACATTCTGTGTACATTCCTTGTCTTCCCATCCTAATTTTATAGGCATTGGTAAATTGAAACATCCAAGATTCCACCCTCTCAAATCATTTACACCGTATTAAATGTCCCACATAAAAAGGTAAAGTGATCCCGTTACAGACCCGGTGTGGCCCAGAGGGTGGGTAAAGGTATAGCTCTACTCTTCCATGACCGTGGCACTAGAAGGGGGTAAGTGGTCAGAAGCACACCCTGGCCGCACTTTACCCCCCGGAAAGAGCTGGTACCCATTTTACAGGAGGCTAGGTGGGCCCCAGGGCTGGTCTGGATGGGTGGAAAACCTCGTCACCACCAGGATTCGATCCCGAACCGTCCAGCCCATAGTCAGTCGCTGTACCGACTGAGTTACCCGGCCCACAAATGTCCCACATAGTCGTGGGATACAATTTGTGCCACCATTTGGTGTGGGTGTGATCATCTTGGACAGACCTTAGACCCCCCCATTTTTACACTAAAATTGGGTTACTTAGAAAGCACCAATCTACCAAACCACAAGGTTTTTTATCTGAAAAAATGGTAGCCCTGACATGAATCACTGTCAGAATCTTAAGTCTTACAGTTTAATAATACATGATTTAGAGAAACCTTTGTTGTCAGTTTACTTGATTAGAATGGAGAATGTCCTTCTAATAATGGAAGCCTAAGATAGACGCCTGTCAAATGTAATAAACATATGAAAGGATTCTATAACTAGATTGCCTCTTGAAGTCTGAATATAATCCTGTTAAAAAATATAGGTAGTGATGCACAAATAACCTGATTTGGCTAAGCAGATCTTACAAGAAAGGAAGGTATTGCACCTGGAGTACATGGAACACAATACCAGTTTCTGTCATCAAACATTCTACTGGTTTCACCCCCAATAGAGAAAGAAATTCATCTAAATTTACTTTAAAAATTCAGTTTTTAGCTTACAAAGAGCACAATACATCTCAGTTCTGATGAAGGCACGGCCTATTATATCTAGGACTTCTAGGATTTTGAACTTTGCCCATTGTGTACTTTTCCAGAAATATGAAGAAGTAAACACAATATTTCAGCAATTGTATCTGTATCCATACTCAGGTAAAATAGTAGGAAAGTTATTTTGATCTTCAGGGCACCCAATGTCATGTCAGTTCAGCTATTGCAATAATGTGTCTACAATCAAGATTTGTCAACAGGAGGTAACAGAAACGTTTGCAATAACAGCTGTGGGGATGCTATGAAGACCTAACAACAAGACAAAAAACAAGATTCATGCATTATATGCATAACAAACAAACAAACAAACAAACAAA
>Ga0131853_10024230_pt1 | contig 10954 bp, 8 predicted proteins | sample TergutLab28metaG_FD_92764 | JGI IMG/M metagenome (GOLD analysis project Ga0131853, IMG submission 92764) | Labiotermes labralis P1 segment gut microbial communities from Petit-Saut dam, French Guiana - Lab288 P1 (version 2) (version 2) | ecosystem: Host-associated > Arthropoda: Insects >...
ACACCCCGGCAAAATCCACACACAGTGCCTCCTCCTTTTTATAAAAAAGATGATAATAATATTTTTTTATTTTGTGGGGGGGGGGGGTGGGGGGGGGGGGGGGGGGGGGGGGGGGGCTTGCTGCTTATGGAGAAATTAGAAATCGCGTAATGTGATGGCAGCGACGCCGATATGTATGTGGGTCACGGAACCTGCATGGTGGTTGTGACCGAACCAATGGCGAGACTCGTTTTACGACATAGATCCGGCCACAGCAGCCTGCTAGGGTGGTAGGTAGCCTTGCACTCGGCGCACCCAGCCAGGGTTTTCCAGTAGCCTTGCACTCCGCGCACCCAGCCAGGGTTTTCTAGTAGCCTTGTACTCTTCGCACCCAGCCAGGGTTTTCCAGTAGCCTTGCACTCCGCTCACCCAACCAGGGTTTTCCAATAGCCTTGCACTCCTCGCACCCAGCCAGGATTTTCCAGTAGCCTTGCAATCCTCGCACCCAGCCAGGATTTTCCAGTAGCCTTGCAATCCTCGCACCCAGCCAGGGTTTTCCAGTATCCCTGCACTCCTCGCACCCAGCCAGGGTTTTCCAGTAGCCTTGCAATCCTCGCACCCAGCCAGGATTTTCCAGTAGCCTTGCAATCCTCGCACCCAGCCAGGGTTTTCCAGTAGCCCTGCACTCCTCGCACCCAGCCAGGGTTTGAAAGTACCAATGTTCCATTACGTGCGCATCGTTTGCTTTGTATTAAGATATTTACCATGTCCTTACAGAATTGTGAACAGGAACTGAAGATTCTATTGTTCAGGAATCTGACGTTCCATCGTTTTGGAGATGGTTACTGGCGTTTCGGTGGCACCTGCTGTCACTATCCTCTGTAGAGGTTAGAGCTGCTATTCTGACCTTAATGTGGGTGCAGCAGATGTCTCCGAAGAGCATAAACCTATAACACGCATGTGAGTTTATAGTTAGGAGACGGGAAGTTTGGGGAATGCTTCCTATGATTTAGTCCGGAATTGTTTTAGTTACTGGTTTGCTGCTTAAGAATGCAAAGATTAAAAATACAAACGATAATTTTACCTGCTTTATATGAGTGTGAAACTTGGTCTGTCAGGGCGTTCGAGAGTATAAATCAGAGGAGAATATTTGGGTGGAAGCAAAACGAGACTGGAGAAAATTGCGCAGTGAGGAGCTTCATGATTTGTACCTCTAGCTAGTGATTGTTCAGGTGGCCATGTCAATGTAGATGAGATGGGAAGGGCATGTGGCTTGTATGGCGGATGAAAAGAAAAATGCATACGGTGTTTTGGCTGAGAAAGCTGAAGTAGAGAAGCCACTTGGAAGACCTGGGCTTAGATGGGAAGAGGATATTAAAATGTACTTAAAAATATAGGAAGAGAGTGCGCTGACTAGATTAATTTGCTCAGGAGAGACAAGTGTAAATGCGGCTGTGTACCTTTCGAGTCCCATATAATGCGGGGAATTTCTTCATGACCTGCGTACCTAATAGGTCCGTATATGTCCAGGATAGTTAGGTACTTAATGATTTATACAGAAAAGAACGTCTCATCTGGTGATCATGGCTGTCTCTCTGTCTATGTCTCAGTATCATGGACCAGCTTTATTTGCAATTTGACATTCTATACTTTCTGTCCAGCTGTTCCAACATGCAGCCATGTTGAACCAGAGTAAAATCTACTTTATACGTGGTAATGAATGGACACTTCCACGCGTCCCATAAAGTACGGTTGCACGAATACAACGCGCCGGGTCGCCAAGGCAAATTTTATAGACTGGCGCCTGAAAACGCGTGGGATCTCAGTATGGATCTTGCTTCATATCACCCTCCTGACGAGTGTAATTTTGAGGTTTCCCCCGCGCCTGCTGAAAATTCGTGCAGCCCTGACAGGAGTAATTTTCAGTTTCTTTTCTTGTAACTCGCTATGGAAGTGTCCAACAAAGCTGACAGGTCATTTCAATTTGAGCCTTATTAATTCATAAACAAGCAGTCTGCAGAAGGTCACAAATACATCCCACAAACTTTCCATTGATTCTATTGAATTTCGATGAGCTAGTCTCTTAGTAATATGCATTGCATTATTCCCGCGTTTAATTAAGTTCAATGAAATTCAGAGGGCGCCATTGGCAATTTTATGTATTACATTATAAATTACAAATCTTCTCAAGCTTGTTTTAGCTGAATTCACAGAAAGAACATTAGCCTTATATACCGACTTGCTGGAGCCTGGTAGTCCATATCTACCTGCTATCCAGTAGGCCTGTGTAGATAATCTCACTTTGCTATGTAAGTACCATATACCATATACCATATATTTTCAGTGTGACATTTATAACATTAATATGAAATTTGTGCTGGAAACGAATAAAATGAAGTAAAAGCAACTTCATTTTTCAGCATACGTTTCCAGATGGTGTTTCAAAGTAATCAGGGGTTTCGCGGGACCGCAAGAAACTTTAATTACGATGCAAAAATGACGGTTTTATTATTATTGTTATAAACCTGCTTAAATTTTCATTTTAATTTCACAATGAGTCAGTCTTTCATATATTAATGCATTGTTGAATGCATCAATAAGTAACATTACGAGACTAAGTATATTTTATTTTGTCATGGAATCTCTTATTTCCTTCTAAGGTTTGTTTTTCTTACACAAGCATCGTGATTTTTGTCCACAAATTATGCAATAGGATAATGTGTCCATTGTACATTCTTGCTCGACGTGTACTTATTATTAATTCTTAAACCTTTGTTGTGTAATTTTGTGTCTTCATGTATAACAATTTTGTTGGCTGTTCTGAAAAAGTTTTTCGATTTCGTAACGGTTCCCTGGTGTTACTTGGGAAAACTCTGGTCTACACACAGACAGACAGACAGACAGACAAACTAATATTGCTGGCTCAGGAAACAGAGTGAAACTAGAGCACACCCTGCAAGATGTTATACCGATATGGTTTATAGCCAGTGCCCAGGGAAGACCTGCAACAGTAGCCGTGTGACTGTACATAGGGATAGGGATTCGACATTTTTGTACGATTTTCAAAACTTGCACAGATTTTGTGTTAACTTTTCAGTCTGTTGTGATAAGGCGCGTGAAGCTGATCACTGTCGTCCACCTAGTACCGACTTTACGAATGCGTGGCGCAGTATGTACACTTCTTCCTCATTTTAGAAGTATGCAAATCGATCGATCCTTCGATGACTGTTCACAGAAACTTTTCGCGGAAACCATTGGTGCTTTGAAACGGAGGAAGGAAGATGAGGGCAAATTAGGTTGCTCCCTCTGTTAGAGGTGTATACAGGGTTTTGGTGGGGAAACCTGAGGGAAAGAGACCACTTGGAAAACCCATGTGTAGATGGGAGAATAATGTTAAGATGGATCTTCAGGAAGTGAGATGTGGGGTCATGGACCGGATCAATGTGGCTCAGGATAGGGACGGGTGGAAGGCACTTATGAATGCGGTAACGAACCTTCGGGTTCCATAAAATGCTGAGAACCGGTTAACTTCTCAAGAAGGACTCTGCTCTATGGAGTAGGTAACTTCTCTCAAAGTTTTATTCATTCACCAACTGATGCACTAGTGCGTTGTCTTAAAAAAATATTAAAATTTACATTTACAGCTCCGACATATTTCAGTGTTAGAGTTATACCAAATTTTAATATTGCTTCTTAAGACAACTCACTAGTTCATCGGTTGCTGAATAAACAAAACTTTGATAATATCAAGATGCACGGTACGAATGTGAAAATTAAGTTCCCTCAGTTACTGTACTCTGTTTGCCAGACGCAAATGTGGGCTGTAGTAAGTTCAGAAGTCGGTCTCCACAGGGTGTTTCGTGGGATGAGAAGAGAAATTTAGGGACATAATGTATTTATTGCTACTCCCACTTGTTAAGACTGTATTCCATCGGTAGAAGACGAATGCAGTAATTATACGGAACATTGGTCAGCTAGTACTAATAGGGGAAAGCCGCAGTGATTTGAATAAACTCATTTGCCAGTACTGATTTTTCCAACACAAGTCACCTAGTCCGGCCTGAAATCGGATTCATGTTATAAATAAATTTACCACTGTTAATAATTCACACTTTTGGTGCAGGAATGTTTATAAGATCTACGATGCTGAGTAGGTTTTAAGCACAATCAGCTTTTGCATTATGGAGCAACGTAATGTTCATATGCACGTTGGTTTCTTTTGTGTCGCTGCTGAGTAAAATCGTTATTTGCAGTATGGAACAGAACCTGTTATATTCGACTGAGTAACCGGGCTGAAAGCCGGACCCAGTGGCCGCGCGGTCTAAAGCGTAGGTCTGCGGCCGCTCGCCTGCTGAGATTGTGGGTTCGAATCCCGCTGGGGACATGGATGTTTGTTGTCAGCGTTGTGTTTTGTCAGGTATAGGTCTCTGCGACGAGCCGATCACTCGTTCAGAGGAGTCCTACCGACTGTGGTGTGTCGTTGTGTGTGATCCAAACCTCATGAATGCGGAGGCCCTGGCCCACTGAGGGGCTGTTACGCCAAATAAAAAAAGCACTTGCTGAAGTGTGAAGCTTCTGACTTTTATCCCAAGGAAATTCAGTTTAAATCCGACCCGGGGCAACACCTTTTCCTAATTGGAAATTTTGTGGTTTCTCTGTGGTGTTCTGTTCATGTGTCGGCACGTTCAGGCTATGACAGCTTTCTTCCACATCACTGCCAATTCATTAACCAATATCCTGTAATTTCCGCGCTTTGTAATGTCTACCTGTTACATACACAGGCATGTGCAGCATTTAAAGTGTTCTTCTCTTTGCATCAAATAGCCGCGTTTTGGCGGAAAGTATACTCATTAAAGATATAGTCTGCAAACCGTATTAGCATTATCCACAAAATTCAGCTTTGAATATAGACGTCAGCATTGAACAAACGGGAAAACGTACGCGATTATTTGTCCCTGAATTTTACAGATCTCCTTCAGAATAACATTTTGAAAGGAATTTGTGGGCAGTAACGAAATGCATGCTTTTTACCACGTGTTTCTTATTATTATTATTGGTTCCTGGAATATCTGTAATAAAAAATTTCAAGAGTCATTATGAACATTCTGAAAATTATCGATCAGCTAATTACATCGCAGGACGAAATGTAACGGTTATCGTGCTTGGAAACTCCAATTAAATTTTTACCGTTTATGACGCGTACTCCCTTCAGGTTCCCAGTTTTCACCAACCGTTTCTCCGTGTGTTCTGGGTGCCAGACGACCGTACACGGAAGTGCTTTAAGGTAAAAAAGCGATTTGTTTACACAGCTGTTTTGTAAATTGGAAACCGTCCATTGCACAAACATTTTAAGAGCGTGGCTGTTGCTTTGCTTCGATTTCATTTAATGCATAAGCAATCACTATGCGAAGCCATGTGTTTGTGTTTTGGTATCCGAATTTGAAAGTAAGTGACAGCGACTTTGTGCGAGATTTCAGGTTCTGAAGGCGGTGTTGCTGGAGATTCAGGTTTTCGCGGATGTTGCAGTGTCGATTTGAGAATAGTTACCGACTTTTCGAGTGGGCCGGGATAGCTCAGTCAGTATTGCGACTCGCTACGGGTCGGACGGTCCGGGGATCGAATCCCGGTGGGGGCGAGATTTTCCGCACCCGTCCAGACCGGTCCTGGGGCCCACCCACCCTCCCATACAATGGGTACCGGGTCTTTCCCGGGTGTAAAGCGGCAGCTGGTGGCGTTGACCACCCACCACCATCTAGCGCCGAGGTGAAAGAAAGAGTAAAGCTATACCTCTACTCCCCCTCTGGGTCTTCGTGGCCTGTCCTAGAGTGAACTTTACCTTTACCTTTACCGACTTTTGGCACGATCCTAGTGTGTTCATCTGTAGGTTAAATCAGTCCAAAGCTGGTCTTCTTGGACTGCTTGACCCAAACGCTGAAGGCTGCATGGTCATTCGAAACGCCAGTAAATATTTACCACTCGACGTCGCTTCCAGTCCTACAATACTTGAATCTTGAAGACCACTGGTAACTTAATGTCTGTCATTTTGAAATGCCAATAACGAAGTGAAAAGCATAAAGGTATTTAGGGGATCTCCAAAGTTTGCCGTAGATGTGAGATGTTATCAGTGTCATGAAAATACAGGACATGAGGCGGAGGACGCAAATATTTCTCATGAGTGAGAAGATAAATGCGTAAAGACGCGGGTTCAAAAATGTAGAGGAAAGAGATAAAACGTTCGAGGTCTGTGCAAAGGAGGGGATGATATTGAGCTGGATCTGAAACAAGTAGCGTCTGAGAAGTTGAGCTGAATTCCTTTGCATCTTAACAATGTCACGTGTTGCGTGCCTTCGGTTTACGCTGAGTGCCGGGAATTTGTTGATTGACTGAGACACCGTGAGTTTGTCAGAAAGGATGCGACTTCTTGGGTTTCATTAGAGATGTTAGTACAGAGAAAGCAATTTTAGTATCTCTGCGCAGGTAGAAATTTTTTAAAAGACTGAACAAAGAAGGCGAGCCTTCAGCATTTTTAAATATGTAATTCAACAGAAATATGTGAGCGTGTTCAAACGGTTATCTTAATAAATACGCATTTCGTTTATTGCAATGCTAAAGTATATTTAACAAAATTCTGTGCCAAGAACGGGCGCTTTCTCTTGTGAATTTACATTGTTTAACTGAATAGCTGAAACCTGTAAAGTCCATGTGCATTGCATGAAGGTTAGTGTCAATTTAGTACCACCCATTCTGAAACTCAGCTCTGTATAGAGGTGAGTGATCAGCTGCTATCACCGGCCAATTTTGCTCCAAGGAACAGTCCTCGTTAGCCATTACACAAAAATATTAGTCTATTTCTTTTTCTTAAACGTTCTTTCTTCTCTTTACCTTCTCGTGCTGCCTGTCAGCTTGCTCTTCTTCTGTATTCTTGATTGCTCTGTGCCGTAATTCGCGTGTTAAGTGCCTGGCATATATAGGCAATGCAAATAAATATTTTATGGTCTGAGTTTTTTCCCAGAATTGTCGATTATGATTGAAGTCTTGTGCGATAAGACGCAGTGTCCAATGGTAACTGGTTATTGAAGTTTCGTAGGATTTTTCTGAGTTTATCTTCGGGGCAGAGAAGAAGATTCACAAAAATTAATGTAAAGTTTAATGGATGCATATATAACTAACTCCATGGAGCATATTTATTCTTGAGAAGCTGACAGTTCCTGAGCTACTCAAGAAATTTCAGGAATTTTATGAAACCCGGAGGTTCATTACAGCATTGACAAGAGACCGCCACCTGAGCCTATCCTGAGCTAGACCAATCTAGTCCACGGTCCTCTATTCCACTTCCTAGAGATCCATTTTAGTATTATTCTCTCATTTATGCCTTGTTCTTCTAAGTGATCTCTTTCCCTCAGATCTCTCTGTATGCACCTCTCTTTTCCCCCATACACACCACATGGCCCGCCAGTTTCTTCGTGATTTGATCACCCGAATAGCAGTTCGTGAGGAGTACAGATCTTAAAGATCTTCTCTATTTTCCTGTTACCCCATTCATTTTAGACCCAAATATTTTCGTCAGGACCCTATTCTCGACACCCTCAGCCTATATATACCACAGTATTTATCGTTTGGAAGGATATAATAACAAAGTATCTAAATTTGAAATTGGCAAGGACCGCAGAGACGTTGAGCTTTGCTGAATGAAACGCGTAACTTTACAAGTGTTCGAGGTCTTTAGGTCACCTGACTGCTGTTGGCCTTTGTTGATGAGATCTCGGGTTCGACTCCCGTACTGTAGAGGAGATCTGAGGTTTTGACCGTGAAAAAAATTAAAACTGTCTCTTTTGTGAGTTGTGACACCGTGGAGTTTTGTTTGTGTCTGCCAGAATTTTGGTAGAACATTTTGCCCCTTTGAACAGCACAAATTACCAAAATGAAGGATGTGGAAGATTTAGACAGACTGGTTAATGGAGTCTTATTACCGTTTTTCTTAAGCATTTCCACTCTAAATATTCTTGCAGTTTGAGCTGTTTTATTTACATCTTTCATCATTCAAGGCAGCACAGTGACTAGGCTAGGGGCTGGAGACGGATGAGAAACGGGGCTTCGCTTGCAGGCGGCCTACTCAGGTTCTTCCCTTCTCAGAGGCTTACAGACTATTTGTTACCCTCCTCTTCTCCATTTGGTACCGGCGGAAGCTTCCTCTTGACTAAAGTGACCGGCGCATAAAGATGACCACTTCCACCTAGTCCTAGAGTTGAGAAAAAGTTGTAAAATTTTCCAGAAACGTAGAAGCCATATTTTAGGCACCAGAAACATGACACGAAGCAACTTCCATGCTGAAGAACCACAAATATTAGACGCCAAAGTACAAAATTTATTCGCCCCCGGCGACCTGAAGCCAAGGATTTGTGCGCCCCTTGTTAAGGACATGTAAAACCATACCTAATTTTACCCAGGCACTTCAGGACATAATGCTTAGTTAAGCAAAGATAGGACTTTGTTTCATTTGTTGGCTGGGAACCAAATAAGGCCATAGCGTGAATTGTTACCAAGCCTTTTCCTGGAAAAATGGTAAATTGTACACGAAAATTTAAATGCTCCTTACAGACATTTTGACATAGGAGTTTGTTTTAATATCAAAATTCCCATACCTGTGTAGGCCTATGTCATTTATTAGGAATAAAAACCATTGGAACTAAATACAGCTATTAAGGGTACGAACGAGCACATAGATATGAGAGGCTGTGTTGACTTACGGTGAAACAACAGACATGCCAGAATTGTTCTGGCGTTCGTACAGCAGGAATTTCGGTAGTTTACCATCAATATAAAAAGGCTTGCGGCGTATTATCGCCACTTTCCTGCCAAACCCTTAAAGTTATACAGTTCTGCCACTTTCCTCCAGCATTAATACAAGCTTGTCAAACCAGGTACGCCTCTTCGCCATTTTCAGGTCACATTGTCACGCATATTTTGATTTTATGTCTATCTGATAAACTTTCAGCAGTCTGGTTTTATCAGCTTTTCAAAATCCTGAGGCTCAACACAACGTCCTGTCCACTGGTTCCATCGTCACAACCTTATGTGGATAAACGATCGGTTACTGCGCACTTCAGGCTCATTATTGTCTACGGCAGTGTTTCTCAATCTTTGTGAGACCGCGGCCCGGTAAATTCTTTTTTCATAAGACGAGGGCCCGGTCCCAACAGATTTACTCGTCATCACCTTTCCAATTTTGTTTAAGTTCATACATTAAACTAACATAAGCGTTAATAATTAATTATGACATAATCATAAAGAGTATTAGTACAATTATGTGTACGGTGTGGCTTGTTGACAAATATAAAATTACATTTAAATTAGTTATCAATTCCAGGAGAATCTCTCGCGACCCGGCGGTTGAGAAACACTGGTCTACATTATCGTCTGAAAGTGGAGTAGTGGTGACGAATGTTTTGGATTTCAGTCTTTCGCCCCTGTGTAAATGAGACCTACGGTCTTCTGGGATGTTAGGCAGCGAAGATTTGTGGTTATTTACGGACGCTTCGGGACCACCATTCGGTCCCATTTTCTAGGGTCAAGCAAACCGAGAAAATAACTGCTTGACCTTTAAATATTGGTAGTTACTTACAATCTATCGTCCCTTCTTCAAATCAGGCTATCCAAGAAGCGGACTGCTTAGCTTTTGGAGAATTGTAGGAAGTTACCGAAGTTTCGGGAATACTTATCCGTCTCACCTTCAATAATCGAGCATTCCAAGAAGTTGACTGCTTGACTTTTGAAGGTGGGACCGATCGGTTGTCCCCAAAAGGTCGGTAACTACTAACTACCAATCTACGCTGCGTAACCTTCTAGAAGAGCGAAGGTGTCTAACATTTTTAAGTTAGAAGGCCTGAAATAACATGACCGTCTGTCCAACCAGCTGTGTTGATGTAATGATTACAGAAAACCGACTTTGGTTCAGTCAAAGTGGGCCTGGATTTTGAAGGTACTTAAGACTGATCGATAAATGAATTCCGCGACCGTGAAGGGGTAAAGCAATCAGATCATAAATATGAAGCAGTAGGGTGCAGGTCCCTTCTTGGGAAGCTAACAATTTTCGGTTATTCTAGAAATTTTCAGCTTTTTAACCCTTACCCCGCTAACGTGGAAAATACGGTGAGCTCCAAATAATGCCAGCAGTTGGCAGATAGGATTTAACTCGGCGTTTAAAGGGTTAAAGAACCAGAGTGTTGAATACTGTGGGGCTTCTATCGCACGCCGGTGTCCATGAGCGGCATGTTTTTGAGTGTCCTGACGATGGAGACACTTCATCCGAAATATACATTTCTACCACACTTAACGTCATCACATGCCAGAATGCAATGAATTGTCTGTATTCATTACGGCGATCACAAGAGTCCGCTGTTTGATCCTAACCCAAGCCTAATCCAGTTCACTTCATCACAATCCACCTCTTGTATCATGTATGTCAACACGCATATTGTCTTCCAGTCTAAACCTATTTTGCCCATCTCTTGGAGAAACAACTCCTGAAAACTTCACAGCACAAAATGGAGGAAGCGGGATTGCCAGAGAGATATCTACCAGAATACACGGCGTCACTTCCCAGAAAAAAAAGCTATGTAAATCGTCACAGTCGTGAGTTCCTCATCCCAGCTGTAGCATTCCAAGTTTGTCCCTCAGGGTGAGGAACCAGCTGCAAACCCACACAAAACAACAGGTACTGGGTTGGAGATAGAAAGGAACGTTCTAGACTATTTCGTAAGTCACTATACTTCGACCACGGAAGTATGTCCCATGGGTCAACCCTTTCTACATCATCTTCGAGACCGTAATTTTTCCCCTTATTGTAGGACCTTATACACCTTCCCCCCCCCCCCCCCCCCCCCCCCCCCCCCATCAAACCCCTCCCCCCAATGCTCGCACCGCCCCCCACCCCGTGTAAACACACAACACACACAGAGTAAGAAAGAAGAGGAGG